>OFEZ01000150.1_pt1 | contig 53232 bp, 39 predicted proteins | sample 1521241 | NCBI WGS metagenome assembly OFEZ01 (sample SAMEA3504099, study PRJEB24116) | mouse gut metagenome | biome: mouse gut; feature: mouse-associated habitat; material: faeces | place: Denmark | collected 2011
GCAGTCAGCAAAAGCTGACCACGCTCGGCGCGCAAAGCGTGCAAGCCCCTCATGAATGAGGGGATGGGGGAGTTGAAGTGGGCTTGCCCACTTTGTTATTCTATTCTATCATTCAGCACTAAACTTATTGCAAAATATTAAATGAATATTATTCACAAAATCCTTAATCAATTCTGGAAAGAATATACATCACAGAATAATCCTGACGTTTTCCTTTATATACCAATTCTTATTGTTATTGTAAATCTTTTGTCATTCCCTTATAATAATATAAGGCAACTTATGATATAGCTTTTAAGGGGGGGGGAAGAGTGACATGGCAAAATCAATCATACCGGAAATCCCAGCTCTAGATAATGTAATATTGACAGAAAAAATCATACAAAGTGCCTCAATTCAGCACAGACACAACTACTATTCTTTTCCCAAACATATTCACAATAATATTGAAATCTATCAACTAATCCAAGGTGAGTGCAAAATGGACATTGGTAATGACGTTATCTCCTGCAAATGCAATGATTTCATCATGATACTGCCAAATGTATCTCACTCGATTTATCTGACTTCCAAAGACACCTGCTCTTTTAAACATATTCATTTTAATCCAAAAGAGTTTGCTGCCCTTTCCCTGGAAAAAATTGTCGGATACCCGATGGATCTTCTGACAACACTTTTATTTTGTTGCAATTCATTTTTCCACACCCAGGCAGACGAACGGATTTCCTCAATTTTAACCGGAATCATATCCACATTCCGCAAAGACTCCATGCTGGCCTGCGCTTATACAAACCTGCATCTTACCGAACTTTTGTTATACATCATCGAAATTACCGGAAAAGATTTGTCTTCTTATACGCAGAAACATTCTGACCAGAACAGATATGTTACTTTTACACTGAACTTTATTCAGGAAAATTATACGTCCAAGATTAAGATTCAAGAGATTGCAAAACAACTCAATATCTCGAGCAGATATTTGAGCAAAATCTTTTTTGAGCATATGAACATGACCATCTTAAGTTATATCAATACATATCGGATGAATCAGGCTATCGAACTGATCGCTAACACAGATTTGACCATGACAGAAATTGCAGAAAAAATCGGAATGAATGATTCCCAACATTTTTCAAAATTGTTCAAAAACACGATTGGAAGTCCTCCAAATGAATATCGCAAAATATTAAATGACAGTGATTTTTATACATAAACAAAGGCAGTGACACATTGATTATTTTAAGCCTTGAGAGCCATAGATTTAAAGCTTGGCTCTTCCGCAATTATCCGTTTTTGCACTTCTCCATATCTCTTAGTTTTGCCTCCAGCAAAACGCTTTATGGTTCTAATCTTACTCTTGCAATATTTTTCTATAAACAGGTAAAGTAGAAGAACATTTCGTTTTCTAAAAATAGTTCAAAATTCTTTGATACAGCACTCAAGTTCCCAAACCTTCGGATAACAACTATAAATAAAAAGTTTTGATGTAAATGAAATCGATCTGCTACTTGCATAGCATCCGGCAATTCTTCTGATATTACTTTTGCATATACACTTGCCCGGTCATGAGTAACAACTTTAATGTTTTTGTGATTCTTAAGCCAATCCCGCAGTGTATCTGCGTTTCTTCCATCCAGTAACGTGATTGGTTCATGTGTTTTTTCGTTTACGATAATAATCCCATAGGTACATCGAGAGAGTCATACTTTTTTAACAGTAATCTTATCACAGTATCTCCACTGATCTTAATCCCAAGCGCCTCACAAATGCGTGCATAGCCTTCGCAGCTGATTTCCAAAGCTAACGTGCAGATAAAATCGGCACATCTTTCTGTCATGCGGCTATAAGCATTAAGAAATCCATCGAAGGTTTCAGCAATGGTCGTCACATCACATTCATTGTTCATGCATTTATACTCATGAGAACAAATTTCAAGTTGGACTCTTTTTCCTAAAATAGGAAGATCTTGTACTTTACGCATATAGGTTCCATGATATTTATCTGTGATACAACCACATTTCGAACACTTGCATTTCTTGGATATTGATTTCATTCGTATGAAAATCTGCTCCTTATCCTGTGGTATCTCTGTTATCTTTAATTCCGTTTCCGGATAAAAACTATTTATACATAACGTACCGTGTGAACCTGACATTTGACAGCCTCCTCATCTCGTTTGATATGTTAAGTATACTACATGTCTGATAATATAGAAAGCCGCAAAACGGATAATTACGGAAGAGACTCAAGCTTTATTTTTAATCAATAGCAATATCCACCGTAGCTTCCCCGCTAAAAGGCACCCTTCCTGTGAGCATCTCAAAAATCGTAATACCCGGCGAATAGATATTACTCTGTTCATCGCTGCAACCCCCACTTGCCTGTTCCGGCGAAATATAGTACACCGACCCCATCACAATATAAAAGATGCCGTCCTCCTCTCCTGCATCATAGACATCAATGATATTCGGATGCATAATTCCCGCTGCCATCTGTGCCTCCATTCTAAACTTGGAAATAAAATCGCCATTTATACTGAATTCCTGTTTCAGTATCTTGGCCGCACCAAAACGGTTCAGCTTAAAATCTTTAACCTTATACACTTCTGACGTCCCGCCTATACCAATCTTCTCTAATAGTTCATAACGTCCACCTATTATCATTCCAATCTTAATCATGCCCCACCTCGTCTGCTAACGCTCCGATACTGCCTTCGTGTACTGCACCATTTTCACCGTTACATAAACTGCAACCAGCAGTTCCGTAACCGACATAGCAAACCAGATCGCTCCTGCTCCTGCTACAACCGGGAGAATATAGATCAATACCCCGCTGACCACAGCACCCTGGAAACAGAAACAATAAAGGAAGCCATAGGTCTCATCAGTGCCTGAAAGTAATAAGTTGAAAAAATATTAAACGGAAGCAGCAGGAAAGAAACGCCATAGCTGCAGATAATATCCGGAGCAATAGCCAGAATTTCCTCTGTCGGCTTCATAAAAATACGGACAAAAAGATTCGGGGCAAAAACAGCCAGCGCAGTCCAGACCATTCCAAATACTGCTGCCGTCCCTAATGCATACTTCAAAATCTGTGCAATACGTTTCCCTTTTCCAGCACCAAAATTCGCAGAAAGCATCGGCTGAGATGCCTGACCAATACTGTAAGCACAACACTGGACAAAAGTGCTTATATTGATAATAATACCGTAAACCGCCAATGCATCCGTCCCCAGATACTTTAAAATCTGTCTGTTAAACAGCATTGTGAGGATTCCCATCGCCACATCAATAAAGAACGTGGAAAATCCTGTTATACAAATAGATTTGAGAATAAAAAACAATTTCACGGGCTTCTCAAATCTTAACGTATTCTTTTTACCAAGAAAATGAGTCAGCATGACCAACAAGGAAAGAACAGAACCAATCGCAGTTGCAAGCCCTGCCCCCATAATTCCCATATTTAGAGCAAAAACAAAAAAATAATCTCCGAACACATTAAAAATCCCACCAAATAAAACCGCCTTCGTAGCAAGGGTCGGATTCCCATCATTACGCAGGAAGGCTGACAGAAGCTGTGTAAAAAGGAAACTCGGCACTACAAATTTAACCGGAAACAGATAACTCTTTGCCAGAGGAAGCAGTGTTTCTTCCGCCCCGAACAAACGCAATAGTTCCCCATCAAAAAAGATCACCGCCAACCATGTAACAACCGCCAAAGCTGTTGCCCCGATAAGTGCGGCAGTAAAATATTCATTAGATTTTTTACGATTGTGTTCAGACTCCCCCCCGTAAGGTAGTAAAAAGGACAGAGCCGCCGATTCCCATAAGAAGCCCCAGGCTGTATATAATATTCCAGACAGGGGCAACCACCGCTAATGCTGCCGTGCCCTCCGGTCCTTGATACTGCCCTACCACAGCCATGTCCACCACACCATAAATGGACGAAATCAACGCACTTCCGAATGCGGCAGTCAAATATCTAAAATACATTGGTTTTATTTTGCTTGTAAGCAGATCCATACCATTCTCTCCCTCCACTTAATAGTTTTTGCCTATTATCATTGAGAACTATTCTATTTTCATTCCCATCAATATAACCTCCTCTTCCCTTTCAAAGCCATACCTGCCATAAAATTCCGGAAGCGTGCCTTCATTTGCGGTAATCAGATTTATGCCTTTTATTCCACGCTCTTTCATCTCTGAAATACAGTGTTTCAGGAGTTTCGTTGCAATGCCATTTCTTTGGTAATCCGGCAAAACAGCAAGGTCATTGATCTCAAAAACTCTTCCATAATGAAAAAGCATCGTACTGCCCAAAATAAACCCTACTACATTGCCATCTGACAAGCACTCCCATCCATAAGATTGTTCTGATTCTAAAATTTCACTGATATGGAGTATCGCATCCTCTATTTTCCAGCAGTCATTCCAAGGTTCTCCGGAAAATGCTTTTGCATATATTTTCCCGTATTCTTCCACATGTTCTGGCGAACAGCATTTTATAATATAATGACCCATATTGATAATTCCTCCTTACTTTTTGCATGGCTGAGAAAGTAACCTGCATTACCACTCGCCAATCAATGGACGCGGAATATACCACCATTTTTCAAAATCCAATTGATATCGCCCGCTAACCACGCTTATATCCGAATTGAGCTTCCATTTTGTCCATGTATGATAACTGTTTATAATGTCTTCTAACAGATCATTATCCATCGACTCGCAGAATGCCCTGCACTTTTCCACTATTTTCTCCAGCTTATCTTCGCATTGCCATACATACTGCTCCAATCTGCGGTTACATGGAAACAGAATTTTGTTCTCCTGCAGTATCAGGCGGTATATGCAATATATAATTTCACTCGCCACACGGATCTTCATATATTCATCCGCTTTGCAAACCTTCCAGTAATATCCGTAATCCAACATGAGATCACTGTAAAACGATAACATTTTATCAGGCATTTCCGCTTCCTGAAAAACCGCAATCTTTGTGACCAGCTCAGGAATTTCTTGTAGGCTCACTACCCTTCTTCGTATGTGCTTTTCCCCTGAATCACATCTGTTAAGGAATGATGCTTTTCCCGGTATTCGAATTCCTCCTGGCTGACCACCGCCATTCCATCCAGATTGGAATTTTCCCGTTCCATCCCTTTCGCCACGCTTCCGCCAAAAATGAAAGCAATCATGCCCTTCTGTACACGATAATAGTTCTTCATGATCTGCAATGATTCTTCGTGATGTTTATACATTTTTACACCCCTTACAATATTCATTTCTATTTTTTCACAGCATGCACTTTATTGTTCCGTTTTTTCCATCGCCAGGTACATATTATTCTCTTCCTCACTTAATTTTCACTTCCCAAAAAGTAAAAAAAGCTGGATAAAGAACAGACTTTTCAATCTGCGCCTTATCCAGCGTATTACTTCCAACGAGTAATATGCCCTCCGAGCAATTCATCTGCATTATATAAAAACATACTGTTTTTGTCAAGTTTTTAGACGAAGGATTCACGGAAATCAATTTTCGTAATTATGCACAAAAGAAAAAAGCAATCGAGTAGGAGGCTAACCATTAGTTGGTTAGCCTCCTACTCGATTATTCGCATATCTCTATTTCATTATATCGTATCTCTTATGCGTTTGTTCTTTTTCTCCAAGCTGCGATTGCTGCAAGCACTGCCATAAGTCCTGCCGCCGCAGGGATTGCCATGTTCGCTGCATCGCCTGTCTTCGCTGCTGACTTACCTGTTGCATTGCTTGTCGTCTTGCCAGTCGTTTGCTTTCCGTTGTCGGAAGCTACTTTGTCGCCTGCTTCACCAGCAACTGCTTTTTTGTCGCTCTTCTCTTCTTTCAGTTCTTGCGTTGCCGTCTCTAATGCTTTCACTGCGTTATTGACCTCAACCTGTGTTGCATTCTTGTCCTCAAGCACTGCTGCTGCTTTTGCATATGCCGCTTTCACTGCTTTTGCGCTTTCTGCGGTATACAGACTTAAATCCAGTCCTGCAACCTGTTCTAAGAGTTCTTCCAGTTTGTCTTTATTCGGTACTTCACGAAGCGCCCTTCTTCCAGCCTCAAGATTCGTTCTTGCTGCATCTACCTCTGCCTGAGTCGCCTCTGTGTTCTGGTATACGGAAACTGCCAGATCATATACCTCCTTAAAGATCGTATAGCTTTCTTCGGTATATTTGTCTGCGTTGTCTACATACTGAAGAGATTTGTCAATGAGTTTCTTAAGTGCAGTCTTATCTGCACTTGCAGCTTTCAGTGTCAGCTCATCGAATGCTGCCTGCAGCAATTCTTTCACTCTGTCTACCACTGCCTGATCTTCTTCTGTCAGGGTTTCATTGTCAATCACTGCCTTAGCTGCTTCCAATGCATTTGCAAATACACTTGCAGATTCTTCTGTATATTTATCAAGTTCTGTGTCCTTCACGGCCTCATAAACTGCGATCAGTTCACTCTTATCTGCCGGGGTCTTTTCAGGTTCTTTCTGTGTCAGTCCTGTGATTGCCGCTTCCAATGCATCTGCTACCATATCTACAAAGCTCTGCTGGGAATCCGGAAGTGTCAATACAAGCTCACCCATTGCAAGCGAAGATTCCAGTGTTGCTACACTTTCCTCCACATATCCGCTCACATCGCCAGCCATGATTTCTCTTGCCTGCTCAACGAGTGCCTGCAATCTGCTCATATCAGCTTTCTTTTCATCTTCCACCAGATTGTCTATCGCGTTTTGAAGATCTGTCTTTGCTTTTTCGATTTCTTCTGGGAATGCATTTTCATCTTCCAGCACCTTATTTGCTGCTTCCAGCGCTTTTATAAATGCTTCTGCGGTTTCCGCGGTATAATTTCCGATGTTTGGAAGGATTTCCTGCTCTGCCATATCTACCTTATTCTTAAGTTCCGTGTTATCTCCTCCAAGGAAGCTTAACATGTGTACCCAGTGAAGCAGTTCTGCATACATTGCATTTACCTCTTCCTGTGTAACAGTTGCATCGTTCAGCATTTCTTCTGCTTCTTCTAATGCTGTTTCAAATGGTACTTTCACTGCCGGTATCAACATATCATAACCTTCTACATCTTTCTGATCGTTTGCATACTGAACAAGTGCTTCTAAATCAGATTTATCAGATTCCACCGGCTGTCCTGTTACTTCTTTGAGAACAAAGTCAAACTTATCTAACTGCGGAGAATTGTACTGTGGTCCGGTAAAGGTTAATACGCCTGCGCCTGCTTCTAGTACATTTAATGTAAAGGTTTCTGTATGCGTATTCCTTGCCCCGTCATTCGCACCGGCTACTTTTTCTCCCGCTTCGATCTTTCCGTTTTCCTCTGCCCACACAAGTGCATTTCTGGAATCCCCGCTTCTAAATGTCACCTTAACCTCATAGCTTCCTGCTTTTTCTGCATAATAATGAAGTACGATCTGGTCATTGGTATTTAAGGAATTCACAAACGTTCCGTTACTTGCCCAATCTGCCTTTGCAGTTTCCAACGGCCAAGCTTCATTATCGCCTGTATTTCTTAATATGAAATGCTCTGCCTCTAATGTTTTTTCCTCACCGTCAACTTGGGTCGGGAATGCAAATGGATTGGCTGCAGTATAATTTACAAATGCAAATTTTGCTTCGATCGTCATATCTGCACTGATGTTTGCTGCTTCATAGCTTGTCACTGCTCCTACAGACTCTCCATTTACGAGAACATCTTCCACTACATATCCGTCGCTTGCCGTGATTTCATATCTCACGCTGTCGCCTTCTGTAACTTCCGTCTCGCCTGCCGGGGAAATACTTCCGCCTTCGCCTGCTGCTGCGGTAACGGTGTATTTATCCAGTACGATTTCCAATGGTTCAATGACAAATTTGTCAAGCTGCGGAGATTTATCTGCCGGTCCTGTAAATACCAGTGTTCCTGCTCCTGCTTCTAATACTTTCAGTTCAAAAGTTTCCGTATGAGTTGCCTGTGCTGCGTCGCCTGCGCCTGCAACTTTAACTCCCGGTTCAATCTTTCCGCTCTTTTCTGTCCAGGACAATGCATTTTTCGGATCACCGCTTCGATAATCCACGGTCACTTTGTATGTTCCAGGTTTCTCTGCATAATACGCATACTCAACAATGTCAGCCACATCCAGACAGTTAATGAATTTTCCGTTACTTGCCCAACCTGCTTCTGAAATCTGCAAGTACCATTGCGGCTCATTTCCTGTGTTGATCAATGTTTCCGCAAATTCCGCTTCCAGAGTAGAACTGCTTCCTTCTTTCCAAGGGAATCTGAATGGGTCTTGCTCCGTATATTTTTCTCTCTTTACAAGTGCGCCTTTTGCAGTTTCCAAATCGTTGTATGCTTTCTGAATCTGGGCGTCTGACGCTTCGCTTTCCAGAACTTGAGCTGCCGCGCTTAATTTTTCTGTAAATGCATCCCATCCGCCACTGTAATGTTCTGCAAGAAGAGCGTTGCTTTCGTCTACCAATTCCTGCAGTTTTGCTTTTGTAAGGCCATCTGCATCTTTGATTGTCACCGCTGCCCTTTTTGTGAATCCGATGATCAGTCCTTCGGAAGGTGTCGTAAGCTCAATGCTAAATTCCTGATCGCCAGTCTCATTGGTATTTCTTCTTGTAGTAACCGGAACCGTTGTCTGACTTTCGCCATCTGCAAATGTCACTATCTGCGGTGTAGTATCGAAGTCATCCTGAATAGCGCTTCCCGGATTTGGCTCCAGAATTGCAGTAACTTCACCAGCCGTACCACCAATACGATTTACAACGACATCCATCGTCTCATCTTCGTTCATGGTATAAGCAGTTTTTTCCAGCTCGATCATACCTTTGCCGCCATTATTGATTACATATGCAGCCTCAAGACCGATTGCTTTATTCTTTACTTCCAATCTTAATGTATGTTCGCCATCTTCCAGATCATCGGATATAAATATCTTCTGTCCTACGGCACGTGAAGTTCTGTGAGTGTCGATTGTTTCTACAAACTCACCGTCAATATAGATATCAGCTGTTCCATGATTCGGATCCAGCGTTCCCATCAGATATACTTTGGTTCCATCAAATGTAAGTTCCAGTGATTTTCCCGGATTTGCCCACATATTCGTTCCATTGATATACTGCTGTCCAGTCTCCTGCGTCCATCCGCTGTATGAAAAATGTACGTTATCTGTATTATCCAGTACATCCATTCCTTCCGGAGCTGCGCTTACAAGTTCGAATCCGCTGCTTGCCTTAAACACACCGATTTCACTAAGCATCGGTACGGCTTCACTTGTTGTCACAGTGATTTTCACCTGATCTGCTCTGACCGCGCTCTTTCTGCTTAACCGTTTCGCACCGATTGTCGTACCCTGATCAAATGTCTTCCATTCGCTGTTATCACCGGTACGATACTCTACCTTAAAGCTCTTGATTCTCTGTCCGTACTGGATTGCTTCTTCGATAGAAACTACATCAAAGGTCTTCTCAGAACCAAGATCGATCACTACGCTTCCGCTGTTTGTTCCATCGTTGGTAGTCCAATATGTATCATCATCACCATCCAGCACATTGCCTGCCTTGAATGCCATGTCATTGCCGCGGACTTCGGATGCGCTTGCCGCACCGTTGGCTGCCAGATTGTTTTTGAATGTATCTTTGATTTCTTTTCCGAATTCTGTAACACGTTCAAGAATCGCATCATCTACTTTTCCTTGATTGTTCGGAGGCACATTCAAAAGCAGCGGTGCATTATGTCCTACAGAATTAAAATACATTTGTCCCAGATCTGTAAGGCTCTTTGGCGTTCTTTTGGCTGTTCCCCAAAACCACCCGGATGTAATACGCGCGTCTGCTTCCGGCACGGTCCACATGGTTCCGTCTTCATATCCTATATACTGGTTTCCTCTTCGGTTACTGTCAACCTCATGTCCGTTTACCAGCTTTGATTTTGACCATGTTTCTTCATTAGCGATTCCGCTTTCGTTACCAATCCACTGCACGGTCGTAAATTCCTCTGCCTGGAACATCAGGCAGTCGGCTTCATAACCTGCTGCTTTTCCTTCATGGCTTTGAATAACTTCGTTCCATCTTGCAAAATCATACTCCTGTGCATTCGCGCCGCTTCCTTTGGCACCATCCATCCAGATTTCATTGAAATGTCCTGCATTTCCGTATTTGTCATCCCCAAGGATTTCATCTAACTGTCCGGCATAATAATCATTATAATCCAACACGTCATTTTCTGCAGTTGTCGGATTGCCATTTGCATCTTTGTATCCGTAGCTAGGCTCATGGATATCCCATGGTGACAGATACAATCCCATGTCCATATCATATGCGGTACATGCTGCTGAAATCTCTGCAAGAATATCTCCGTTACCATCTTTATAGCTTGTCTCGGCTACGTCATATGTCGTATAATCACTTGCCCAGATACAAAATCCATCATGGTGTTTTGCAGTCACGATCAATTTCTTGAATCCTGCTTCTTTTAAAGTCTTCACCATCGTATCAGCGTCAAAGTCTTCTTCTAACGTAAAGATTTCATCCGGTGTTCTGCTGCCGTAATTCTCTCCCCATTCAATCTCATTGAATGTATTTGGTCCGAAATGACAAAATGCTGCCAATTCTTCTTTTTGATACTGGTACTGATTTGCATTCGGAAGCGCTCCCCATGTAGCAGGCGCGGCTGTTCCATTCTCTGACAGTTGATTATCTGCTACATATCCATTTTCGGATGCCCGTACAGAAGGTTGTCCGGTAAATGCTCCGGAAACCGTCATGATTCCTGCCAGAAACAAAGCTAATACTTTTTTCTTTTTCATTCTTTCTCCTCCTTTTTATTCGATTTGCATATAAATGCAAAACATATTACATTACGATTATACAATACTTCTAACCGATAATGCTAATATAAATTCTCCTTATTGCATTATTTTTTTATATAATTCGGCACGAATCGCACAAATAAGAACAAATTCCTACTAAAAACTGACAAGGGTTCCCATACAAATCTGGGAACCCTCAATAAATTTACTTATTTTGATCTGCTTTTTTCTTCCAAGCTGCAATTGCTGTTAGAACTGCCACAAGGAGTGCTGCCACAGGTATTGCTGTGTTAGCGCCATCCCCTGTCTTCGCTGCCGTATTGCCGGCCGTTTTACTTGTTGTCTTTCCTGTGCTTGCTGTCTTTCCTGTTGCAGTTGTCTTGTTTCCTGTATCAGAAGAAGCTACTTTATCTGATTTATCAGAAGTATGATCTCCTGCTTCTGCATTCGCTGCTTTCACCGCTTCTTCTAATGCCGCTGCTGCTGCATCGACTGCCTTCTGGTCTGCATTCTCATCTTCGAATACTGCAACTGCCTGTGCATAGGCTGCTTTCACTGCATTCGCGGTTTCTGCGCTGTATGCACTTAAGTCCATTGCTTTTACTTTGCCAAGTAAGTCTTCTAACTTGTCTTTGTTCGGTACTTCTCTCAAACCAAAGATTGCTCTAAGAAGTGAACTATATGCTGCATTTACCTCATCCTGCACTTCTGCGTTTGCAAGTACGTCCCTTGCTCCTTCTAACGCTGCCGTAAATGTCGCTGCCGTATCCTTCGTATACTTCGCAATCCCTGCTTCGTACTTCGCTGCGTCAGCTGCGAGTTTTGCAAGTTTATCTTTATTTACCGTAACCTTCACAAGTGCATTCATTTTTGCTTGCAACTCATCATGTGCCGCATTGATTTCTGCCTGAAGTGTATTTGCATCTCTAAGAACTGCTTCTGCCGCTTCAAGCGCTGCTTTAAATGGTGCCCAGCTCTCTTTTGTATAGGCACTTTCTACCTTTCCGCTTGCAATACTTACAACAGATTGCAGGGTCTCGGCATTGCCTGTAAAGTCTAACAAATGTACTTTTGCAAGCAGTGCATCGTATGCTTTGTCTACCTCTGTCTGTGTTGCTGCTGCATTTTCATTCACTGCAACTGCATCTGCAAGAGCTTTTTCAAACAGCTCTTTTACCTTTGGTACAAGATATTGATAGCTTTCCGCTTTCTGTGCATCCTCGGCATACTTAATCAGTGCCGCCAAGTCTTCCTTATCTGTCTCTACCGGCTCTGCTGCCCTTGGTTCTAACAGACGTATTTCTGCTGCGGATGCATAATTCTTTCCATCCTGAGTAAGAGAATCTACTGCATAAAGACGAACATTGGTCACACCTTCTGCCGCCTCAAAATCTGCCAGCTTCCAGTTATTGCTTCCGTTCCATTTACCTTCTGCAATTGTTGTGTATGTCTCCCCATTATCTTGGCTTACTTCAATACGATATCTGGTAATGATTCCGTTCGTTCCGCCAGCGCTTCTTGTCAGATAACGAAGTCCGCCAACCGTTGTCGGTTCTGCCAGTTTAATATCAATCCATAAGTTTTCTCTTGGTTCACCTGCCCACTTACTATGCCAGATAGTACCTGCATTATTATCCAGTACGTTCGATGCAGGTCCTTCGGATCCGCTTGCTGACTGCTGGCTTCCTGCAGTTGCCGTCATACCGTCTGCCGGAATATCTCTGGAATCATCTGTTGCTTCCGGGTCATACAATTCTTTTATGAGTGACTGATATTTTTTCCAAAGTTTTTCACTGACTTTGATACTATCCCCAGTTGCCTCTGTCGGATAAGGAGTTCTGTCTTCTGCCCATTCTTCTGCTCTCTCAAGAACTTCATTCTTAATCTTTGGCTGCTGCGTATTATTAAACTGAGTTGCATTCATACCAGCATCCAATCCTTCTTCCAGATATTTCGCAAATATTTCCCAGCGCATTCCATAATAATCTGTCATAAGACCTGCAAGATGACGATTACAGTAATCCAAAAGACCTTCTGTTCCTTTGAGTGGGTCATCCAGTACCCAGTATGTGAGGAATGTTCTTTCCACTTCTTCAAAATATGCCTGATCAGAATCTGTCACACCCCTGTTTTTTGCCCCTTCCAGACGTGTTCCAACGAGGAAATATTCATTCGTTGCCAAAATCTCATCCAAATCTTCTGCGATTTCAATCATAAGATTCGCATATCTCATTGCTTCTTCTTTATCGCCTGATACAAAGCTTGGCTGAATATTTGCATATACTTCCCCGGAAATATCTGCAAGTACCTGACGGTTAATATCCACTAAGTCATACAAGAACTGCGGCGTTGGGTGATCCATCTTCTTCGCTGCTTTTATCAGGTCTTCCCATATCGGGAAAATATCCTGTGTCTGATATACTTTATCGTTACTGCCGTATGTACGCGCTTTTGCACCGGATAATTTCGGCATTGCGTTGATCAATGTCTGGGATGTTCCGTCACCGGCTACAAACTTGCTGTAAATCGTATGATGCATCGTATCCCATGCACGGTCGATTTCTTCCTGTGCCTGTGCATAATTGTCTGCACCATATCTGCGTTTTGCATAATCTTTTAACCACTGGTCCATATCCGGTTTTTCCAAACGCCATGTCATCTCTGCCATCAGTCCGTAAAGTGCCGGGTTCGTATCTCCGCCTTCCGGAGCGATCGCAACCCCTTTCATGAAGTTTGCAGATACCCTTGTATCAATGACATTGGATGCGATATGATCCATTCCGCCGCCAAGTCCGGTGTTTCCGCCAAAGTTAAATAACATAGACCATAACCACTGTGTCTGTCCGAATTCATTGTTGGTATTCCATTTCGGACGGTTATCTGCACTCAAATCTACGAACATCAGATGTCCTTCTTCATAGTATTGTGTAAGCCATGTCTGGTATCTCCAGGAGGTCTGCATCCAGATTGCATCCGGATTCAGCTTAAGGAGCTGGTCGCTCATCTCTTTTAATACGGTTCTTGGAAATGCCGCATGTGACACTACGAATCCTTGCTCACCAATCAGGTCTTTATATCCGAATTTCGGAGTACGTCCGTATTCGTTAAATCCTAACGTTTCCATCAATGACTCATAATAAATATCGGAAATCTGCTGGAATTTATCGTGCATTTCTTCTGCCTTTGCACTGTCAGAAGTTTCTACGGAAGGACTGATAAACACGCCCTGAGGAAGGTTCATCCATCGTGCTGCGGAATATAAAAACATTCCGTCGAATAAAGAACCTGGCTGGTCGATAATCATTTTTGCTTTAGAGCTGCTTCCATAGTAATCTTCTCTCTGATTCGGGAACATGAATGGAACCTGTCCTACGAATGGACGGATTTCCGGTTCCATGCCAAATGCAAATGCCATCTCAACGACTTTCTTTGCAAGCGCGCCTTCTTTTTCTACTGCTTCCTGCGAAAGTTCATATCTTCCATAGTACTGCTCGGTACCTTTGTTGGAGCGCCTCAGCTCTTCTAAAGCTGCATCATCCAATCCAAGCTCTTCTTTTGCATTGTACCATACCGCATGATCTCCGATATCTACGAGGAACATGTTAAATCCATTCATTGCCATCCAGTCAATCCGATGCTGCCATTCTTCTTCTCCATAGAGAACTGTTGTGTATTTATACTCACAGTTTTCATTGAAATAATGACGGTACTCGTATGGAAATACGATTCTTACCGGTTCTTCTACCACCGGAAGTTCTTGTGGAAGCACTAAATTACTTTCTCCGACATATGGAAAATCCAAATATGCATAATATTTCAGGTAATAGTTGTATGCAGTCGCAAGGGCTACGCCATTATTTCCTCTTAAGATCACTTTGCCATCCGCATAATCTACTTCGTATACGTCCATTCCGGTCTCTTCATCGGCTGGGATAATTTCTACGATAAAATTATCACTGCTGTCTTTTCCTGTGACACGTTCAATCAGATTCTTTGTTTCACGAATCGGTATGAGAGAAGCTGCTTCAAATTCTTTCTGTGCGTCTTTTATCTTTGCTTCCATATCTGCAATCGCACCAACTGTCATATCTTTTGCAAGTGCTTCCTCACATTCTGTCAGGATTGCTTTAAATTTTGCAATCGCATTTTCTTTGTAATCTTCTTTTTTTGCCGCATTCACGAGCTTCCATGCATTTTGAAGACGAATCACGCATATTTCTTTATCAGATTCTTCCGCTAATTTCGGATGTGCTGTTACCACACACTGTGCCGTCTTATTGCCGTACTGCGTTGTCGCCGTAATCACAACTTCTACGGATTCTTGTCCTTTGGGAATTCCGACAACGGTGATCGTTCCGTCCTGTTTGACAGATACCACAGATTCATCGGAAGAAGACCATGTCACATTTTTATTACTCGCTGTTTCCGGAAGAACCGTTGCGACAAGCTGCAGGGATTCTCCTTCTGCCAATTCCACTTCTTCTTGCTCAATGTAGATTCTCATATCTCTTCTGCTACCGAAAATCCCACTGTCAATTCATCGATCACATAAGAACTCGTCGCTTCGATAATATAAATGCGAACTGCACTTCCTTTCACCGGAGACGCAAAATTCACTGTCTTTGATTCAGACTATGCCGTATTCGTAGTCCAGTTCATAGAAAATACTTTGCCGTCTTCTACCCAATTCCAATTTCCTGATTCGTCTTTATACTGTACCTTGATTTGTTTGATACACTGTCCGGTTGCCCACCATGTCTGGAATGTAAGGGATTCGAACTGAATCATATTTTCATAATCAAGCTCCAGATATACATTCTCGCCTTTTCCACGTCCCTGAAAATGACTTGCTGTCACGCCATCCACAATATACGCAAGCGGCTGCGATGCTTCTCCGGTAAATGTAACTGCCGGTTTGTTCTGCGCGAGATTAAATGCATATGCCGCATCTTCTAACGTTTTCAGACCGTCTGCTACAAGTCCTGTTCCGGCTACCTGTGAGCCAGCCGTATTTCCAACTGCCGTCACCTCTTTTGCATATGTGTCTATCGCTTCCTGACTCCATGTAAGAGGTGTCTCTCCTACAGTTGCTGCTTCTAATGCTGCCTCTGCTGCGCGAAGTCTTCCGTTTAACCCCACCGTACTTTCCAACTGTGCTCTTTTCAAATCACGAATCAATTCAAATAACTGTCGGTTTGCTTCATAAATGTCTTCTTCTGTATCCAGAAGTTCCTTTGGAACATTGGCAAGCCCTGCTTCAAATGCATCCAAAGTATCCGGAAACCATAATCCATTATCCATTCCTGCATGCTCGCGCGCATTTTCTCCTAAGTCTTCTGCCTGTGCCAAGAGTTCGGTATAGTCTTTTGCATCACTTGGAACATAGAGAAGCCTCATCTCGGATGCAGCTTGTACATCAGACGTGATTTTTACGGATTTTGCTTTTACCGGTTCCTCAAATGTCAGGAAATAAGTGCCCAGTTTTTTCATGACTTTTCCTGTTTCCACCGGTTCCTCTTCATATGTACTTCCATCTTCACTTACGAAAATTTCGTAATCAGACATCGTTCCGTTGATGTTGTTGTCCAGACGGGATACATACTCAATTCCTGTAATGTATTCTGCCTTCTGTGCACTCAGAGTAACATCGATACTTGCAGGCGCGTTGCTCCATGATGCCTCCCATCTTGTGTCATTGTTGCCATCTAGCAGACGGTTCGCACCGTAACCGCTCTGTGTGCTGCTTGCCGCCGCACTTGTCTGTTCTTCCGGATATTCAATATATTTGTCATTGTCTAACCATATATATCCGCCGGCCGCTTTTGTGTCTTTTTCTGCTTCTTTTGCATAGGATGGTACGGTCATGCTTGTCAAAACCATACTGCACATCAGCATACCACCCAAGACTCGTTTCATCGTTTTTCTCATTGCCTTCCTCTCCTGATTTTATTTTGTTTGTACTGCTTAATTATATTTTATATACTTTTTTCCTATTTTTCTTGTCAAAAACAGTCCTATTTTCGTGAATTTTTGTAAAAAACGGAACTAATTTTTATCCCATGCATTGTTGACAATATATTAGAACTATGTTATAGTGTGTACTATCCAGATAGGATCAGATATTAATTTGTATACAGATTTTTTTACTTATCTTTTCATTTTCTATCATGACACTTTACTAACAGTTATCATTTTGTTATAATTAAGGAGAAACAATGGCAAAAATAAATAAAAAGTATAAGGATAAGTTATTTCGTATCATCTTTCGAAAGAAGAAAGATTTATTGGATCTTTATAATGCAATCAATGGTACTAACTATAAGAACACTAAACACTTTTCCATTACTACGTTGGAAGATGTTGTGTACATGGGAAGAAAGAATGACCTTTCTTTTATTGTCGGCAATATTTTGAACCTTTATGAGCACCAAAGTTCTTTCAGCCCGAATCTGCCTCTTCGTGGTTTACTTTATTTCGCAGATTTATACCGCAGTTACATTGAACCTTCTAAAAAACAATTGTATTCCGAAAAGGCTTTTCAGATTCCTCTTCCGCAATACATCGTTTTTTACAATGGAACCCAAAATGAACCGGAGCGTACAGAACTTCGTCTCAGCGATTTGTTCCTAAAAACATCCGACAACATGTCTCCCGCCTTAGAATGTACTGCAATTATGCTGAATATTAATCTTGGACATAATCGGGAGTTGATGGAAAAATGTCATCTCTTAGGGGAATATGCTTACTTCGTGGCTCTTGTCCGGGAATACTTAAATACCAACACGGACGAAACAGAAGCCGTCTCAAGAGCTGTAAACGAGTGTATTAAAAACGGAATCTTATCTGAAATACTGCGCAAAAATAAAGCGGAGGTAATCGATGTGATACTTACAGAATGGGATGAAGAAGAATTCCGTGAATTTTTAAAAGAAGAAGCCAAAGAAAGTGGATTTCAGGAAGGCCGCGAGGCAGGCTTGACCGTTGGACGAAAAGAAGGTTTAACCGTTGGGCGTGAAGAAGGTTTAACTATTGGGCGTGAAGAAGGAATCCGTGAAGGAATCCGCGCATTGATCATTACTTGTCAGTCTCTTCATGTGTCCAAAGAAGAAACCTTGCACAGAATCACAGAATGCTTTTCTATGAATGAAGAAACAGCAAAGGCATATATAGACGAATTCTGGAAAATTTAATAATGTTTATAAAAACGGACTGGTGTTTTTACACCAGTCCCCACTTTCAGACGTCTTTACAATTCTCTTTCACACAAATCCAGTGCTGCTTCTATCACTTTATCCATATCATAATATTTATAATCTCCCAATCTGCCTCCAAAGATTACATTTTTTTCCTTCGCTGCCAGTTTTCTATACCGTGCAAACAACGTATTATTCTTCTCATCATTAACCGGATAATATGGTTCCATCCCCACTTTCCATTCAGAAGAATACTCTCTGGAAATGACAGTTTTCTCCTGTTTGCCAAACTCGAAGTGTTTGTGTTCGATGATACGGGTATATGGTACTTCCCGCTCCGTGTAATTTACAACCGCATTTCCCTGATAATTATCTGTATCCAACACTTCCGTTTCAAAATATACCGAGCGATATTCCAACGCTCCAAGCTTGTATCCAAAATACTCATCAATCATACCAGTAAACACTGTTTTTTCCGCGATATCCGGATTTTCTTTGATAAATGAAAAATAATCCGTGTTCAGTTTTACTTCAATGCCCTCCAGCATCTGCTCTGCCAGTCTGGTATATCCACCGATTGGAATCCCCTGATACCGATCGTTAAAATAATTATTGTCATAAGTAAATCGTACCGGCAGCCGTTGGATGATAAAAGGCGGTAACTCTTTGCAGTCTCTACCCCACTGTTTTTCCGTATATCCTTTGACCAATTTTTCAAACACGTCTCTCCCTACCAAAGATATTCCTTGTTCTTCTAAGTTCTTTGGTCTGGTAATGCCACTCTCCGCAACCTGCTGCGCAATCTTTTCTTTCGCTTCTTTTGGTGTGCGAATTCCCCACATCTTGCTAAATGTATTCATATTAAAAGGCAGATTGTATAGCTCATCTTTATAGACTGCTATAGGCGAATTGATATAGTTATTAAATTCTGCAAACTGATTCACATACTCCCAGACTTTTTTATTGGATGTGTGAAAAATATGAGCGCCATATTGGTGTACTTGAATCCCCTCTATCTCTTTACAATAAATATTTCCTGCGATATGTCCCCTTTTATCAATTACAAGGCATCTCTTTCCTTTTTTTGCTGCCTCGTAAGCAAACACTGCTCCATAAAGCCCCGCTCCTACTACCAGATAATCATATTTCATACTGCACTTCTCCCTGCATATTTGTCTTTTGTCTTCTATCATACCCTTTGTCCTCTCCAATGTAAAGGAACCATCGAAAATATCTATGCAGGTCTGCTTTTGTATTCTTTGCTATTCCTCATAGTTTTCTTCTTTCTTCCTCACGTTCTCAATCAGCTGCTGCGCCATCGCAATAGATTCTTCACTCAATTGAATCACATCCAACTCTTGCCCTGGCATGGAATAAGTCTGTGCTTGCATATTCGTTCCTTCCGTCGTATAGGAAATAATCTCCCACTGAGCATGATCAGATAATTGCATCCTCACAAGCGCCGCGATCTGCGCATTGGGCATATTCGTCTCAAAACTTCCAGCCAATGCATCCATGACCGAACCGTAATTCGCAAGCATCGAAGAAGACGCGCATTTTTTTACAACTGCTTTAATGACCTCCATCTGGTTCTTCGCCCTTTGATAATCACCTTCCGGAAAACTATAGCGTTCTCTTGCAAATGCAAGCGCTTCGATTCCGTTAAGCTTATTATATCCCTTTTTGTAATCTTTGAGTGTTCCGACGCTAAAATCATAATCAGAATGCACTTCAATACCTCCAAGCGCATCCACTACTTCTATAAATCCGGTAAAATTAATTTTTACATAATAATCAATCCCCACATCATACAGGCGTTCCAATGCATCCATGGATGCCTCCACTCCATAAATCCCTGCATGCGTCAGTTTATCTTTCGCTCCCTGCGTCGCCAAATATTCTACATACGCATCCCGGGGCGTGGATAGAAGTAATACTTTTTTTGTCTCCGTATTGACTACCGCCAAAATATTTACATCACTCCTAGAGCGTTTGCCTACATTTCCATAGGTATCAATTCCGCTTAAATACATGACAAAGGAATCCGGAATATTCTTTGGAACCGTAGTTGGCGTATCCTCTACCGTCACCTCATCCATCATACTCAGCATTTTGCCGGACGCATTTACTCCGAATACACATCCTGCCGCTAACACGATGGTCAATGCACTTGCCAACACAGACGTGACCCTATTGCCGTGCATTACAAATACTATGACTGCTGCCGCCAGCAAAAATATACCTATCCCTGCAAGATATTTTACCGGTAATATCATAAGCTTTATACTAAAAACAAAAAAACTGACTCCCGCTGCCACATAGATAGCAAGCAATATATAGCCCAGCCACTGATACCATTTTATTTCTTCCAATCGCCTCATTGTTCTACCCATAAAAATCCCCCATAAATGTTTCTACATTTATGAGGGTCTCCACATTATTCCTATTATATTCACAATAATTTCCAACTCTGCTAACTTCGCTTTATAAACTTCGCCTGACACTTCGGGCAAGTAATCTCTATTTTCCCTTTTCCTCGTGGAATTCGGATCTTTTGTCTGCACACCGGACACTTATAAATATGGTGCGTCTTTCTCTGCGCCGTTGTGCTCTTAAATCTTCCAAAACGTTCCCGAAGCTTCGCCATCGTCTGCAGATATTTTTGATTCTCCTGATAACGCTTCGCATGATTCTTTGAAAACACACGGAAATATGCATAAATAAATGCCGCAAGCGAAACCAGATAAAGTATGTTTGACCGCACGAATGTTGAAACCACCATCAATCCAATCGCCGCAAAGGACAGTGTCCTTGAAAACTGATCCAGACCATATCTGCCATACATAAAACGTACAAATTTCTCTCTCATACTCGATACCACCTTTTCTATATGGTATTATATAACTTTTTTATGCAAAGGCAATGAATATAATACGAATTTTATATAAAAATTTTCTAAATACAAACTCATTCACCTAAACATAGCCGCTCTCTTTCTGAGCACAAATCCATTTGGCATAAGCAGCTATTGTATAAGCATCCTCAATCAGTCCTTCTTCTATCATTTCCCGAAATTGCTTTTCACTCACCCAGGAAAATCCCAAGATCCCTTCTTCTTTTCCAGGTAAAATGTTTGCTAAAGATGCAATTCTGGCAAGAAAAATCTGTACTTTTCCACTACACAGTCCACTGTCTGCCCTTATATCTCCAAGAAAAGTCACCGTACACTCCTCTTTTGCTAGACCTAATTCTTCCGATAATTCTCTCAAAATATTTTCTTGCGGCGTTAATTTTGGTCTCTCGGAAAAACCTCTTGGGAATTCAAACATCTGCGTCCGCGGTCCATGCCGGAAAATAGTAAGTAATCCAAGATTTCCATTACAATATGGAATCGCTACGGCACCATTGCTTTGCGGATTACAATATGCAACGCGCGCATAACTAAATAATCCATTTTGATCTCTGCAAAGATCTGCTAATACAAGATAATACGGTGAATTGTCGTATACAATCCCCATACTCTTTCCGGTCTCTTGTGCAAAATTTCTCATCTGTGTTTCATCGAGAATAAGTTCCATCTCCGGTGAGTTTGTAAATAAATCGGGACGCTGTGAAACAAGCTGAAAATATGCTTTTATGGTATCCATATATGTCCTCCTTTTAATTAGTATATACGTCAGATGTAATCTTTTTTGCATTTGGCAATTCTACCGTCGAAACTTTATAAGGAATTCCATCCGAAGTTTCTGCTTCTTGTTCAAGCAGTATAGGAATTTCCAGTATATCCGGTCTATAACCATCAAGACCTGTTTCCCTCTCCAAAACGTCACATCTCTTTGAAGCCGGAATATTTTGATCCGCAAATACTCTCCGGGAAATGCTGACTAACTCCACTATTTTTCCCCAATCGATCTTCGGTGATATTGTATAATCTGGCGCTATATACTGCTCAAAGAAATAATCTACGGCAGTTATTTCTTCCTTCATCTGGTCTCGAAATGAATCATTTCCTTTGTGATGCAGACATAACTCATCTATTGTTTCTCCCGCATATACAGTATCACAACTGCGGAAACCATTGGAGATAATATAACAGCGATGTACGATGCTGCGAAACAGTTCAATAGCTTCCCGGCTAACATTTGAACTGGTATGCTCAAGATTTAAAAAACGGTCATACTCACTTCTATTTTGACATCCCAGTTCTCTTGCCGATTCCATAAGCTTTCGGAACTCTTGAAGATGCCTCGGTCTCCCACTAATATGACATGTTTGTTCATCTTCTTCCAGTTCCTCTATCCGCCTATCCAATACTTCATTCAACGATACAGCCCCATGCGTCGTTAATGTCCTCGAAGGAATCCTGTATTTCTTATTTTGATGATAGCGAAAAAGTGTTTTGTCATGGAAAAGTTCAAACGCCACCTTATAGCTGTCGTAGATTTCCTCTAACTCGATTCTGCTTGTTTCATCTAATCTGCCTTTAAAATCCATAAAGCGAAGATTCTTTTCCAAAGCCTCAGAAAGAATCGCCCGATTTCGTTCACCGTTCACCCCGCGTAAACCCGCAAGACTACTGAAAACAAAGTCCGTATTTTTAAGATTGCGTAATAAATATTCTTTTGGCGTTGCCAGCGTTCCGTCCCCATAAGAGAACGTAGAACAGGAAATCACCCCTTGTTTACAAAGCGTTCTAAAACTGTTCTTTTGAATCAGCCGCAGCATATTCGCATTGTCAATAATTTGCGGCGGTTGAAGAAGAATCGTTTTTCCACTTGCCGCCAATTGAAACAAACACAGCTCCATTTGTTCCATATCCTCCGGATTTTTCCCCGTTACGCTGTCAAATGACGCACTAAATACCGGTTCGAATAAAAATTCACAATTTTCCCTACAAGCCATCCATTGGAATGGCGAAAGGATAACTTTTCTGTCCCCTTCCTCCTTCAAATCCTTATATGGTATGTTCCTTCCATTCAACTCTTCTTCTGCACGACATATTTCTGCATACAAATCTCCGGAAATAACCGGAAGATTAAGTACGGCCGCAACCAGACACTCGTCATAATTCCTGGCAAGTACGATTTCTTTCGCCTTTTCTAAATCAAATTCAGCTTTATCCCAATCAACAAAATTCTGATCTTTCCGATATCTGCGAATACATATCTTTGCTCGTCGAAACAACGCTTGTGCATAAAACAGAGGCAGCGCTTCATTACTTCCAACACACACCGTGTAACATAATGCTTTTTGAGATTGTTGACGCGGAATCGCAAAGCAAAGCTCTTTCATTTTATCTGTTTTATATGTTTGCTCCAGAAAGCCAATCAAAGCGTCCTGCTTTTCAAGCGCATCTTTCAGGTTCTCATCCGGTACGGTTTCTATCTCTATACAAGCTTTTCCCCAAAGTTGATTAAAATCTGTTACAAGCAACTGAGCGTCCGGAAACATATCATTTTCCCCTCTGGTCAAATATCCTTCAATAATAGAACGAAGTTGAACAATAGTCTCTTGCAGCTCCTGCACCTCTTTGGATAAATTTATGTAATTCTTCTTCCCTTCATTCACTTGCTTTTGAAGATTCTTTATCGCTTCAAGAAGATCATGAAGAATCCCATCTCCATCTCTTCTAATCTCAATAAAACACTCAGCCACCTTCCAGAGTATGCTTTTTACTTCTCCCTCGTAATCTCTGTCGACGGCAGGGAACTGCATATATTTTTCGACAAGATACCTCTGTAAATTCATCAGATTATTTGGATTATAATATTCTATCGGAATATAGAGCTCTTCTGTAAAAATGTCTTTAATCTGTTGCTCAACACAAGGCTGGTATTCCTCTGGAATACGTTGAAGCTCTTTCTTTAATAATTGCTCGAATTTTGTTTGCGGTGATGATTTTTTCTCTCCCCAATACTTTATTATAGTATTAATCCCTTCGTTCCTAGCTTCCTTGCAAATGGTTTCTTTGAAAACTTCAGACGAATTCATCAATGCTTTTAGTAATATTTTCACACAATTCAAAGCTATTTTTTCCACTATTATGTTTGTCATATGATATTCGAACCTCCAATTTCACCAGAACTTTGTGCATAGCCACAGAAAAATATGCCCAAACGCAAGACACATATTCTTCCCCTTACAGATTCAGAATTTGTTGTTTCTTCGCCTCAAATTCCTCCTCGGTAATAAGTCCGTAATCAAACAATTCCTTGAATTTCAATATTGCCTCTGCTGCCGATATCTGCATCGCATGCGATATATCCTTAGCTTTGTTTTTCGTTTCATTTTCATGTAACACAATCTTCAAAAATCCTGCCGCATCATGCACTTGTTCCAACAACTGACTATGGTATTTAACATTTTCATAATGTTCTGCATAATTCGCCAGAAACGATACTTTCTCTGTTCCTTGTATGACAAATTGAATTCCCAAACGTAAAAAATGTTCTGAATAACTTGTATAAGTAACATCTCTTCCTTTTTTATCTTCCTTAGTCGTAGAATCCGATTTTTTCTCTCTTACATCTACTATTTCAAAATCAATAATATCCTCGTATCTCATTACCGGATAGCCTTCGGCTCTCCAAAGTTTATGTACCTTATCAAACGAAATTTTCCCAAACCTGTCAGTAGCACGATACTCTGGATATGACTTCATTTGCATGATATCTCTTTTGACTTCATTAATTGTCTTTTCTGATAATTTTTCTTTCACCAAAAGACTGCATTGTTTTACACAATCTATACACAATGCAAACCCTTCTGAAATCTCATTCCCTCCGAATAATCCTAATTTTCCCCCACAATTGGCACAATATTCTTTCGGTTTCTGCATAGCCTCTGGTGAAACATTTATATTTCTTTCCTGCCATCTGGCAATATCCTCCGCAATCTCCTGTGAATCCAGCTCTTTCCAATGATGTTTTGTCTGCGCGCTGCATTTTTCATAGCAATCTTTACAGACTCTGTATCCTTCTTTTGTCCTAGGAGAAGTAATTCCAGCCTTCCCTCCGCAGCTGACACAATATTTCATACTTTCGTCCTCCGATTATAATATTTTCTCCAGTCATATACTTCTTTCACAATTTATATCTGCTTATACTATATCCCTTTTTTATTATTTTCGCAAACATAACTTACATGTTCTCTCATCCCCTAATAAAGTGGGCAAGCCCACTTCAACTCCTCCATCTTTTGCCCGGCGCTCGGGCATAACTCTTCTTTAGAACTCAAAATGTGCTTCGCACATTTTGGTGCCTGCGGCGGTCGCATACGACAACTTCATTGTACGCCGCAGTGCGCATCCCGCGGAGCGTTTTATGATATAGGAAAGTACGAACTTTCCTATATCATAAAAAGAAGTTGTGACCAACTAAGGTCACAACCCTTTCACCTAACTTATGCTCTCTTCTTCCATACAAGTAATGCTGCTAAAATTGCTGCAAGTCCTGCTGCTGCCGGGATTGCTGCGTTTGCATCATCGCCGGTTTTTGCTGCTGTGTTGCTTGCGCTCTTGCTTGTTGTATTTGTCTTGCTTCCATTGTCAGAAGCTACTTTATGGTCTGATCCTGATGTTTTTTCACCGGATACATTATCAGATACACTGCCGCTCTGGCTGCCTTTCTCTTCTGCCTTCGCTGCTGCGATTGCTTCTTCCAATGCCGCTGCTGCTGCATCTACTTCCGCCTGATCTGCATTCTTATCTGCTGCTACAGCAACTGCTTCTGCATATGCTGCTCTCACTGCTTTTGCTGTCTTGGCGCTGTATGCGCTTAAGTCCATAGCTTCCACCTGACCAAGCAACTCTTTTAACTTATCTTTGTTCGGTACTTCTCTTAATCCAAAGATTCCCTTTAAGAGTGCTTTATATGCAGATTCTACTTCTGCCTGGATTGCTTTATCATTGTCAAGCACTGCTCTTGCATCTACGAGTGCCGCTAAGAATTCCTGAGTTGTAGATTCTACATAATTGCTGATGTCCGCTTCATATGCATTTGCTTCTTGTACCAATTTAGCAAGTTTCGTCTTATCTACCGGAATCTTTTCCAATGCTTTCATTGCTGTATCCAGTGCCGTATATGCTGCATCCAGTTCTGCCTGCAAAGCATCTGCATCTTCCAGCAATTTGTTTGCTTCAGCCAAAGCTGCTGCAAATGGAGCCCAGCTTTCTTTTGTATATTCCGCTTCTACTTCTTTGCCTGCAAGGTCTACCAAGACTTCTAAGCTTCCCGGATTACCTGTAAAATCCAGAAGGTGTACTCTGCTAAGAAGTAATTCATATGCTGCGTCGACTGTTTCCTGATCAGCATAGATATCTGCATCAACTGCTTCTGCCTCTGCCAATGCCTCTTCAAACAACGCTTTTACTGTAGGCACAAGATATTCGTAGTTATCTGCTTCCTGTGCTTCCTTCGCATATGCGATAAGTGCTTTAAGATCTTCTTTGTCCGTTTTTACCGGTTCTGTCTTGAATGTCACATCAGCAAAGAACATATTGTGATCAGATAATTTGTTGGCAACCATCTGAACCACTTCGATTTCGATATTCTTTGATGTAATAATATTATCTACACAATTTACTTCCATCGTGTCATCCACGCCATTGAAAGTATCCTGGAAGATTCCATTCATACCGTTTGCGATGTTATAATCTGCTCCGAAGATTTCCTCGAATTCTTCGTGATACTGATCGGCATTGAAATCACCCACGATAATCTTGTATTCTACCGGATCTGCATCCATAGCTGCTTTTACGGTATTCATCTGCTCATGACGAAGTTCCATACTTTCATATGATAAATGCGTATTGTAGAATGCCACTTCACATCCGCCTAATTCCACGACATTTCTCTGGAATACACGCTGTTCATTTCCGGCGCTTTCCAGCATCGTAGTGGTTCCGTCCCTAAGCTCTGCTTTTGATACTGTACCGATACCATACTGTCCGCCCTGGAAATCGATTGCTCTACTATAGAAAATGTTCTGATATACATCTCCCTGGAAAGTAGCTAACATATCATATGGATTTCTTTGCGTGTTCTTGTCTACTTCCTGGATACCTGCGATGTCTACATCGTATTTTTCCAGCTGTTCACGCATCTTGTCAACATCCGGTTTTTTATTTGCCGCAATGTTGAAGCTTCCGATTCTGACTTTGCCTTCTTCTTTCGCCATGAATGCTTCGTAAGCCGTATCCAGTGCTGCAAGGTTTTCTTCTCTTAATGTGTAATCGTCTGCTTTCGCTCTTACTTCAGCCAACGCTGCCTGTAATGCGTCCATCTTAGCTTCTGTATTGATAGATGCTGTCAGGAACTCTTCTAATTCAGCAATTCTGTCATATACAACAGAAGTATCTACATCTGCTTCCTTGACGCTGATTCTTTCCAGCCAGTAACTTCCTTCCGGTCTTTCATTATTGAACAAATAGATTTTTCCGATTTCACTCGGAGCCGCTGCACGGTATCCGTAGTTTTTAGCAAAACATTGTTCTACTCCATCCGGTCCTGTAGCGTAAGCGCTATAAGTCTTGTCTTCCAGATTTACATTTACGCGAACATGATATTTCTCATTCTGTGTAAATGCAACCTTACTCTGTACATAACCGCCTGTCTTACCATTGTAAGCGCCAAAGCATCCGTCACTAAACATACGAACGATAACCGGCACCTGACCATATGCAGTATAATTGGAATCTGTACTTCCAAGTCCGACTGCCGTATTGGTCTGTGTCGGTTCTATAGAAGTATACATATCAAATTCTACGTCTACATAGTTTGTCGTACTTGGTCCGATTTGTCTGGATGCAGACAGGGAACCACTGCTGTTTGGTCCTTTTGCAACCAATGCATTCTTAGATGGTTTTGGTACTGTAACGATTGGCGCATATACTTCAAACTCATAAATGCTTCCGCTGTACCACTTTCCATTTCCAGAATGTTTCCATCTTTCTTTCTGTACGTATTTGACATAACGTGCATCTACAGGATCGATCGTAATTGTCTCAATCACTTCCGGACCATTTGTAGTTGCCTCATTTTTCACATATACTGTCTCAAAATTTTCTCCGTCTTCGGATACCTGAATCTCATATTTTCCTACTGCAGATTCGTAATTAATAACAACCTCACTGATGGTATTAACATCTCCTAAATCAACCAGCAGCCACTGCTCGTCCTGATCCTTCGCAAAAGATACTCTTGATTCTTTTGTCACGATACCATCGACTGCCTTATCCGCTGTAAATCTTCCGTCATTTACTTCTAATCCGGATACACTTACTTCTTTATTCAATGCGAGATTCTCACGGGCAATTCCAAGTTCCTTATAGATTTCTTCTGCACTTAAGACACGGTTGTAGATGGACATCTCTTTCAATGTACCTTTGGTATGTTCAAATACTCTCTCTACCGGTAGGATAAATGTAGAACTTTGCTGTGTCTTTCCGGCAATTGTTTCATTGGTCAGCTTACCTGTGCCAATCATTTTTCCGTTCACATATAAAGTCAGGTTCTTTGCATCACATGTCAATGCAATCGCCATCTCTTCTCCTGTTTTCGGTGTGTAATTGAATGTAAATTCATACTGATCACGCGCATAACTTAATTTTCCGAGTTTGTTTACATAGAACGTTCCATCTGCTCCTGCGAACAATGTTGCCTCTTCTGCCAACTCGTCAATGGTCGCATTCATAAGTACGGTATATGGATAACCGATACTATTCATTGGAAGTGACAAATAGCCATTTCCATCAAAAGCAACTGCTCCATCTTTTGCCTCGGCACCTGTTAATACTGCATCGTAACCATTTGTCGTTCCATCAATAACAGCCGTTCCATCTTCATTGAATTCATAGTCTGCGATCACATCCGTATCGGACTCTACGAAACGTCCTGGATTGGCATTCGGTACTTTGTTCTGCAAAGCGTCAATTCTCTCTCTGAATTCTTCGTATGTCTGACCGTTGTCATCTTCTCCGTACCATGTCTTCTCAGATACAAGAGAAACTGCATCTTTGATACGGTCATAAATATCAAACCATGAAAATCCTGTTCTAAAAGATGTCATATCATTCCACAATGCGAAAGATGCACCTTTTGTCTGAGGATGCGCAACCGGCATGATTGCTTCCCCGGATGGATTTCTTCCTGATTTGAAGTCATTTACCTCAAACTTCTCATACAAACGTTTTGTATCATAACGATCTGGGTACCCTGCATTTGCAGCCGGTACGATGTATAACCATCCGCCATATGTATTGATAACATCATATCCTGCATTATAAGTTTCATGCACATCTGCCCAATAAGGAGCCCATAAGTTCATAACGATTTCATTTGTTACAGGTGTGGTACCCTTAAAACCGTTCTTTCCTAAAGATGCCCATGCACGGCTCTGGTAACCTTTTGCATTTACATATTTTGCAAAATGATCTGTCCATTTACGCATCTGCTCTCCATATGTTTTATCATACTCATCTGTTCCGATATGGAAATTCTTGCTCTGGATAACCGGATCCTCGCCGTCTAAATATTCATCAATGAGTTGCTCCATAAACTCTCTGTTAGCATTGTATGCATCTTCTGTTCTGATATCAAGGTAGCCTGCTTTCCACATTACTACTCCCTCAACATCTTTGAATGCATCTGCGTGGTACGGTGCGTCGATCTCTGTGATAACATCAACGCCATATGCCTTCATATCTTTCTGGTATTGTTTGTATTCCGCTTTTGTATAATATCCGTCTTTTGCTGTAATGGACGGGAATACTTCACTTTCCAGACGGAATGCGCTGTATCCGGACTGTCCCCAGTAATCGTTAATATGGATATGCGCCTCATTCATTTTATAGAATGACATGTAAATTGTCATTTCTTCTAAGTATTCCAATGGAATATACATTCTTCCTACGTCAATCATTCCGGCACGTACTTCGTACTGCGGATAATCTCTTGTCAGACCTTTCGGCGCTGTAAAATCATCACTCTGATATAAAATCTGTGTGATGGATGCCGCTCCGTAAAGCCATCCGCTTTTTGTATCTGCCGGAGCAGAAATCGTCACTACATCATCGATGTTCATATAGTAGCCTTCGCTGCCAAGTTCTTCCGTTGTATAAGCTGTTTCAAACGCAATATCTCCTGCATTTGCTTCACCTGATACTACCGGAGTATCCATCTCTAACATATCTTTTATATATGTCTTAAGTATCTGCGCTGCTGCTTTCTGACTTTCCTCTGTGTAGACAATGCGTGATTCTTCTGTCAGTTCAAATGTGCCTTCAGCTCCATCCCATTCTCTTAAGCCCGGCACAACATTTGGTTTCTCATTATCACCGTCGATCTCATATTTGCCCGGAATAATAATTGTCGGTGCATCTGCGGAAGACGCCGCCTTATCTTCTGCATCCTCAGTATTTACTACCTGGTACATTACCTTCACCGGCATGTCCACGATTGGCTGATATACAACATTGTCTTTGCTTATCACCTGGGCATTGTCGGTACCGTACAGGCTGATCTCATAACCTTCCGGAACTTCCGGCAATACGAGGGATTGTCCGTCTTCTGCTAATACCGGAGCGACATTTTCTACTTCTGCAATAATCTCTGCTGCGGTAACCTCGTATGTTTCATCAATCACATCATCAGAATATACTTCTAACTCATAGATCGAATATCCCCAGCTTGCATTTTTCGGTTCCTGGCATAAAATACGAACATAGCGGGCATTAAATTCCAGTCCTGTATGTTCTTTCATTCCAGCGCTTGTTACTCCTGTTTCAACTACGTTTTCAAATGTCTCTCCGTCTAAAGAGCCTTGAATAACATACTTCTTTGCAAATGCACCTTCCCAGTCAATATTCACCTGGTTGACAGTATATTCTTCTCCCATATCTACCATCATCCATTGTTCCATATTCGGATCATATTGCTCTGCCGGTGTCCCGGTCCCAAGTCTCTTTGTGGACCATCTTGATTCAGTGTCTTCATTGCCGATACCATCAACTGCTTTTTGTGCAGTACGTTGCGTACCAGGATAGACACTTGATTCTGTAGCGGGCTTATTTAAAGCTAAATTCAGCAGTCTTTCATTACTTGCCTGAACGGAGCTTACAGGCAGCAATGAAACAACCATGAAAAATGCCAACGAAGCCGCTAACACTCTTTTCATTCTTTTCATTTTCCTCTTCCTTTCTTTTGATATTGCATATGCGCGTACCGTGTATAATTATACACTTTTCGCCCGATTTTGCATCTTTTTGATACAGATATTCCGTTTTTCGTCGAAACTTCTAAATATATATCTTACTTTTTGGCTATTTTTCCTTTCTCCTCATCCCTTTTACGAAGGCTTAAGACCCCTTCCATCAAAATTTTAACATCATCCAAAAGATAGTCAAATGCGCCTGCTTTATACATATTGATAACGATCATTCCAATCGGCACTGATACTAAAAGTCCGATCACGCTTCCAAGTTTATATCCCCAATACAGCAAAAACAATGTCAATAATGGATTGAGTCCCATACTGTCGCCCACCAGCTTTGGCTGAATCAGCTGTCTGGTAACCTGCGTAATTACATACAAGACTACGAGTCCGACTGCGATTTCATAACTTCCTATCAGAAACTTATACAAAAACCACGGTATCATGATCGTTCCCGTTCCCAGGAACGGAATCATATCTACAAAAGAAATTAAAATCGAAAGCAACACGGCATATTTTACTCCAATCACATTCAAGCCGATCAGCAAAATTACCGCCACCACTACCATGATTTTCAGCTGCGCTTTCACGTAGCCTCCTACTGCATACCTGAAATTATGGTTCACAAGTTTCATCCTGTCTTTGATCGCCTCCGGCGCTACCCTGTCACACCATGCAAGGACTTCTTCCCGGTCGGCGATAAAAAAATAAGCTGACATCACGGCTACGATGAATCCGACCAGGATTGCCGGAATCTGTTTTACCACGCCTCCTGCAACACTCATGGTAGGTTCGCTGATACGGTTGATAAATTCTCCCATATACTCATCAAAATTCACAATTAAAACATTCCCTGCCTGTCTTACGCCTGCCGGGAGAAGTCTTAATATTCCCGTCAGTGTATTGCCAATCTGGTCTATCCCTGATTCCAATTCCTGATACATTTCCGGAAAACTTCTGATAAAATTACCGATTTCTTCTATGAGTTTGCCGATTCCCACATATAATGTGCCTACGATTGCCGCCAACACCAATATGATGATCAATGCCGAACCGAGTTTCTTTTTAATCTTCAATCTCTTTTCCAGCCATTTTGCAATCGGCGACCCGATTACCGATATCACCCATCCGATTACAAACGGCATAAAATACAACGCCAGTTTCCAACCCACATACACAAAAAGAATTGTTGCCGTCAGGCTGAATAACAGGCTCACTGCTATTTTCCAATATGGACGCGTATCCTGCATTCTCTTCCACCTCTAACTATTCTATACGGTCTGCTCTGTACAAGTTTATTCGATACTAGTTTGCTCCATACAAGTCTGTTCTATAAATTCCCATATCTCATCTCTTCCCTGCTTTGTCTCTGCAGAAAATGCAATGATCTTCGTTCCTTTTAAAAGCTCCAGACCTTCCCTTAAGATTTTTAACTGTTTATCCTTCTGGCTTCGTCTGATCTTATCCAGCTTCGTAGCAATGATGACCGGATAAAATCCCTGGTCGATGATCCAGCTATACATCATCTTATCATTTGCAGACGGGGCATGGCGGATATCGATCAAAAGAAACACGATTTTTAACTGCGAGGAACCATGAAGATAACGCTCGATCAGCTTTCCCCATTCCATCTTTTCTTTTTCGGATACTTTTGCATACCCATAGCCCGGCAAATCCACAAGATATAATTCCTGATTGATATTATAAAAATTGATGGTCTGCGTCTTCCCCGGCGTTGCCGAAATGCGGGCATAAGATTTTCGATTCATCAACGCGTTAATCAGGGAAGATTTCCCTACATTAGATTTTCCTGCAAACGCAACCTCCGGCAACGTATTCTCAGGTAGTTTACTTGTGATTCCGCACACCGTCTCAAGGTCAATATTACGTATAACCATAGTCTTCTCCTTTTCGTCCAAACCTATACCAGAGCCTCTTCTAATACTTCTTTCATCTGAGTTACCGGTATGATTTCCAGTCCTTTTTTAATCTCGTCTGATATCTCTTGTACATCATTGATGTTCTCTCTTGGTACAAGTACCCTGCGAATTCCTGCATTCTTTGCTGCCAGCAGTTTTTCCTTTAATCCTCCGATCGGAAGCACCCTTCCCCGAAGTGTGATCTCACCTGTCATGGCCAAATCCGCATGTACTTTTTTCCCTGTTGCTGCCGACAGCATCGCCGTTGCCATCGTGATTCCCGCCGAAGGTCCGTCTTTTGGAACCGCGCCTTCCGGAATATGAATATGGATATCATGCTTTTCAAAATAATCTTCTGGAATACCATATTCTCTGCTAATAGAGCGAATATAACTGATACCTGTCTGCGCTGATTCCTTCATCACATCTCCCATCTGTCCGGTCAGGATCATCTCGCCCTTTCCAGGCATGACATTCACTTCAATCTGCAATGTATCGCCGCCGACGCTGGTCCATGCCAGTCCCCTTACAATACCAATATCATCCGCTTCATTTACCATCTGATAACTGAATTTTTCTTTTCCGAGATATTTTTTGAGATTCTTTTCTGTCACATTGAATTTCTCTTTGTCCGTCTCAAGCAAAGCTCTGGCCGCTTTTCTGCATATCTCTTCGATTTTTCGCTCCATCTGACGTACGCCTGCTTCTTTTGTATAATTCCTTGCAATTCTCCAGACCGCACCTTTACTGATCGTCAGTACTTTTTTTGTAAGACCATGCTTTTCAATCTGCTTTGGAATCAGATGCTGCTGCGCAATATGAAGCTTCTCATTTTCTGTATAACTGTTGATCTCAATCACTTCCATACGGTCCAGAAGCGGTCTTGGTATCGTCTGCAGCGTATTGGCAGTTGTAATGAATACCACCTCTGACAAATCCATCGGTACTTCCAGATAATGATCCCTGAACCTTACATTTTGCTCACTGTCAAGAACTTCTAAGAGTGCAGAGAAAGTATCCCCTTTATAATCCGTACTTACTTTATCGATTTCATCCAAAAGCATGACCGGATTCTTCACGCCTGCTTGGCGAAGAGCATTTGCGATACGCCCCGGCATCGCGCCTACATACGTTTTGCGATGGCCTCGGATCTCTGCTTCATCTCTCACCCCTCCAAGAGAAATCCGCACATATGGCTTCTCTAACGCGCGGGCAAGCGATCTGGCAATCGACGTTTTCCCGGTTCCCGGCGGTCCTACCAGACACAGTATCGGAGTGTTTCCTTTTGGAGCCATGGCACGCACTGCCAGAAATTCCAGGATACGTTCCTTCACCTCAAAAAGCCCATAATGATCTTCTTCCAGAATCTTCTTTGCAAGAACAATATCCTGATGTTCCTTTTGCATCTTATCCCAAGGCATCTCTAACATTGTTTCGATATATGTGCGAAGCACACCGCTTTCAGAAGGACTGTTCATCGTATTTTTAAATCTGCCGATCTCTTTTTTCAGTTTTTCTTTCACTTCATCCGAAGCCTGAAGCTCTTTGGCCTGCTTTTCAAATTCCTCGGCATCGCTTATCGTTGTCTCGTCTCCTAATTCCTCCCGGATCAGTTTTAATTGCTCCCGCAGTATATATTCACGCTGGCTTTGCTCAACTCTTGCCCTTACTTTTTTCTGGATTTCCTCTTTCAGATTCAAGACCTGGATCTCATTTGCCAGCTTGTATACCAAGGTCTCATAACGCTCATTGATATCCGTCGCATCAAGAATCTCCTGCAGCTCTTTATAATGCATCGGAATATTCGCCGCTATCTCATTGATCAGCTTCACCAGATCCGTAATTTCTGTAATGTGGCTAAGTGTTTCCTTACTGATTTTCGGCATCTTCATGGAATATTCCATATACACTTCCTTCAGATTTCGTATCATCGCCTCCAAGGTAAGCTCCTCTTGAATCGTTAATTCTTCCTCTTCCAGAATCTCTATCTCTGCCTCCATATAAGGATCTTTCTGTATCACTTTTTTCAGTCTTGCCCGTTTCCCTCCTGTCACCAGTACACGGGAAATATGCTTCGGTAATTTTATGATCTGATTGATTCTGGCAACAATTCCTATCTCATATACATCTTCCATTCCGGGATCTTCTATCTCCACGGACTTTTGCGTCACGAGAAATATCTCCTGCTCTTCCTGCATTGCCTCTTGTACTGCTTCTATGGAACGTGGTCTGCTAACATCAAAATGTACAACCATCTCCGGCATAATCGTCATTCCGCGAAGAGGTACCATCGGCAAACAACTCATCTTTTCACTCATGTCTTTTAACCCCTCGTATCTTCAAGTCTATTTTTCTCTATATTAGTAAAAGGACAGACACACTGATTCCTTTTGTGTCCGTCCCACTTTTCTTCCTATTATGCACTTTCTGAATAGTCTTCTCTTCCATATATTGGTGCGGCGCCATTCGTCACAACTTCCTTTGTAATTCTGCATGAACGGATTGTCGGATCAGATGGTGCATGATACATCGTATCCATCATGATATTCTCAATAATGGCACGAAGTCCTCTGGCTCCCGTTTTTCTTCGAATCGCCAGATCCGCTATCGCTTCCAACGCATCATAATCAAAGCCAAGCTCCACATCATCCAACTCCATAAGCTTTTCATACTGTTTTACGATCGCATTTTTAGGCTCTGTCAATATACGCATCAACGTATCTCTATCCAGCAGATGCAATGCTACTGTTACCGGAACACGGCCTACCAACTCCGGAATCAAACCGAATTTTACCAAATCCTGCGGAAGTACCTGCTGATATAAAGCATCGATATCCTCTTCCTGTTTGTTTCCGATTTCCGCATTAAATCCAATCGATTTACGATCGATCCTGCGCTCTACCATCTTCTCGATTCCTTCAAATGCTCCGCCGCAGATGAACAAAATATTATTGGTATCAATCTGGATCAGTTCCTGATGCGGATGCTTTCTCCCTCCCTGCGGAGGAACAGACGCAACGGTTCCCTCTATGATTTTCAAAAGTGCCTGCTGCACACCTTCCCCTGATACATCTCGGGTAATGGAAGGATTCTCTGATTTTCTTGTGATCTTATCAATCTCATCTATATAAATAATGCCATACTCTGCGCGTTCCACATCGCCATCTGCCGCCTGGATGATTTTAAGAAGAATATTTTCCACATCTTCTCCAACATATCCTGCTTCTGTAAGCGCGGTTGCATCTGCGATTGCAAATGGCACGTTTAGAATCTTTGCAAGCGTCTGGGCAAGCATCGTCTTTCCGCTTCCCGTAGGACCAAGCATCAGAATATTGCTTTTCTGCAGCTCTACGCCCAGATTCTTTTCGGCTAAAATTCGTTTGTAATGATTATATACTGCTACAGACAGGACTTTTTTTGCCTCTTCCTGACCAATCACATAATCGTCCAGAAACTGCTTAATCTCTTCCGGCTTGTACAGATTAATATCTGCAAGGCTGTCTGACTGTCTTTCGTATTCTTCAAACTCTTCTTCTATGATCTCAGAACACACTTCTATACATTCATCGCAGATATAGACCCCATTTGGTCCCGCGATCAATTTGCGTACCTGTGCCTGCGTTTTGTTACAAAAAGAACATCTCACCACTTCATTTTTTCCTGCCATATACTCACCTCTTTTTTACACGGAAAGGGGATGCCCTTTGGACAACCCCTCTTGTCATTTACTTTTTGCGGTCCGCAATCACTTCATCGATCAGACCATAGTCCTTTGCTTCCTGTGCAGACATAAAGTTATCTCTCTCCGTATCCATACGGATCACATCCAAACTCTGTCCTGTATTTTCAGAAAGAATCTGATTTAATTTCTGACGTGTCTTTAAAATATGTTCTGCTGCAATCTGAATCTCTGTCGCCTGTCCCTGTGCACCGCCTGACGGCTGATGGATCATAATCTCTGCATTGGGCAGCGCAAAACGTTTTCCTTTTGTACCGCCTGCCAGTAAGAATGCTCCCATGCTTGCCGCCATACCCATACAGATCGTAGATACATCGCACTTGATGTACTGCATGGTATCATAGATTGCCATTCCCGCAGTTACGGAACCTCCCGGGCTGTTGATATAAAACTGAATATCTTTTTCCGGATCTTCTGCTTCTAAGAACAAAAGCTGGGATACAATTAAATTAGCAGATACATCTGACACTTCTTCCCCCAGAAAAATAATACGGTCTTTTAACAATCTTGAAAAAATATCATAAGAACGTTCTCCGCGGCTTGTCTGTTCAATGACGTAAGGTACTAAACTCATATTTACCTCCTGACCTTCCGGCAGACTATTTTTCTACTGCTGCCTCCACGATAAATGTTATTGCTTCTTGAACTGCCATATCATCTTTCATCTGCTTTTTCTCATTTTCACCCATGAAAGATTTTAACTTATCAGCTTCCATCTGGTATGCTTCTGCCATTTTTGCAATCTCTTCATCCAGTTTTTCATCACTGATTTCGATATTTTCCGCTTTTGCAATCGCTTCCAATACTAATCTTGTCTCAATACGTTTTACAGCCTGAGGCTTGAATTCTTCCATCATCTTCTCAGCTGTCATACCCGTAAACTGTGTATACTGTTCCATTGTGATTCCCTGGGCCTGAATTCTCTGAGCAAATTCATCCATCATCTGTCTTGTCTGTGTATTGATCATCGCATCCGGAATCTCCATAGAAGCATTGGCAATCGCTTTTTCTACTGCCTGATCTTCCTGTGCTCTCTTTCCGTCTGCAATCTTTCTCTCTTTGATCTTTGCTTTAATATCTGCCTTGTATTCTTCTAATGTATCAAATTCAGATACTTCTGCCGCGAATTCATCGTCTAACGCCGGAAGTTCTTTTGCTTTGATCTCATGTACGGTACATTTGAACACTGCTTCTTTTCCTGCAAGCTCTGCTGCATGATACTCTTCCGGGAAAGTCACTTTCACTTCTGTTTCTGTCTCTGCTTCCACACCGATCAGCTGTTCTTCAAATCCCGGAATGAAAGAACCGGAACCGATTACTAACGGATAGTTTTCACCCTTGCCGCCTTCGAATGCAACACCGTCTACAAAACCTTCAAAATCTAATACGACCTCGTCTTTATCCTGTACCGGACGTCCTTCTACGATAACTTCTCTTGCGCTCTTCTCCTGCTCTTTTACAAGTTCTTCTTCGATCTCTTTCTGAGTTACTCTGTTAGAGAACTTCTCTACTTCAAGTCCTTTGTATTCGCCAAGTGTTACTTCCGGTTTCACCGCTACTTCTGCTGTGAAAATGAATGGCTTTCCTTTTTCAATCTGCACAACATCAATACTTGGCTGAGATACGATATCCAGACCGCATTCGTCATATGCTTTCGCATAATTCTTCGAAATCAATGCATTTGCTGCATCTTCGTAGAAAACCTCTACTCCATACATTTTCTCGATCATCTGACGCGGTACTTTTCCTTTACGGAAACCTGGCATCGTGATTTTTCCTTTTTGCTTCTGATATGCACTCTGAAGTGCTTTTTCCAACTCTTCGGCAGAAACTTCGATTGTAAGTTTTGCCATGTTCTTCTCCATGTTTTCCACTTGTAAACTCATTTATCGTTTCCTCCTTAAAATATTTTTCCCGTCTATATACAAAGAAATTATGAAAACTCTCGACTCCTATATAATCACAGTCATTGTTGTAGTATATCATATTCTTTAAAAAATTGCTAGTCTTCAATTTCACCTAATCCCACAATTTTTATAAGAAATTCCCGGAATTCTTCCTCGTTGATTTCAAAAGTCTTGTCTTCCCCCCGCTCTACAGACAGAATAACCGCTTCTTCTTCCTTATATGAAATGTCTTCATATGCACTTTCCAGGAGATGATATGCATGCAAGACAAACTCATACTGCATCTGCTCGTTGATTTCTGCTTCCGTTCCTGCATATTCTCCCGCCTCCGCCTTTTTCAGTAATTCCTCAGAATCCTGCTTTACGCCTTCCACAAATTTTTCAAAGACATCTGCCGGATGAATCTTTACCTCTACTTCATATTTATCTTTATGGATCTTCTTAGCCTCCCGGACATCGTAACGCATGATCCTGAAAATATCGGCAGCTAATTTTTCAAAATCCTCATTTCTGCCGGCGCTGATGTCTGTTCCTCCCGTAATATGGTCTGTCACAAATTGTGCGATCGTATTCTTATACTGTTCCCGCAATTCTACTCTGGACGTTCCTTCTATCACCGCGGATGCCTGCACGACATCCTCCTGAAATGTAAGATCCAATACCGCCTGTACATATGCTTTCGCATCAAAGTCTTTCGGCCATACCGCAAAAGCAATTCCAATCACTGCAACAATCAAGATCACTGCCGCAATGCTTCGTTTCGTTTTTTTCTGCATACGTTCCTGTCCCCTTCTTCCTAACGGACGATTCCTTCACAGACCTTATCCACTGCTGCCTTTCCTTCCAGGCTCTCAAGAATCAGCAATGCGAATTCCAAAGATGCCGCCATTGCCTGTCCTGTTATAATATATCCGTCTCTTACCGCCGGGTCGTCCTGTACCTCTGCGCCATATAAAAACTGCGTCATACTTGGATGTGCCACCGCCTTCTTTCCTTCCAGATATCCCATTTTGCCAAGAATGCTTGGCGCCGCACAAATCGCCGCTACATATTTGCTTGCTTTTACGAACTGCCCGACCACTTCTTTTACACCTTCATGTGCATCCAGATTCTCCGTTCCTACACTTCCGCCCGGGAGCACGATCATGTCTTTTTCCGTATAATCCACTTCATCGAACAGCTTATCCGCCTGCAGTGAAATTCCATGTGAAGTTGTCACCGTCTTGGTCTCCTGGATAGACACGGTGTCCACTTCTACGCCTGCTCTTCGAAGCACATCTACTGTAGTAAGCCCTTCGATCGTCTCAAAACCGTCTGCTAAAAATACACATACTTTTTTCACGTCAAGTTCCTCCTATTCTTCTTAATTACAATACGTTTGTCTTATATGATTTCATTTGCATTCTAACAAAGCCTTCGATAAATTGCAAATAAATTGTATCTTGCCTTGTTTACTTCTTATCCATTCCCATGTATCATAAATGCATAACCAAACTTTAAAAGGAGTTACTCACACATGGAAATCGAACGCAAATATTTAATTGATCAAATTCCTTTCTCTTTAGCTGCTTACGAAATGCATCATTTAGAGCAAGGATATCTCTCCACCGCCCCGGTCGTACGCATCCGCAAAGACGATGACAACTATATCCTGACTTACAAATCAAAAGGATTGATGGTGCGGGAGGAATACAACCTTCCCCTGACCAGGGATTCTTACGAACACCTGCGTAAAAAAATCGACGGCATTCTGATATCGAAAAGAAGATATCTCATTCCGCTCACGGAAAGGCTTACGATTGAACTGGATATCTTCGAGGGCCCTTTGGCTCCGCTCAAACTTGCCGAAGTAGAATTCAAGACAGAAGAAGAAGCCAATCGCTTTACACCGCCGGAATGGTTCGGAGAAGACGTGACCTTCTGCACCGACTACCATAACAGCACGCTGAGCCGGACATTGGGATAAAATTAAGGGCTGGCAAGAATCGCCAGCCCAAGTGTTCCTCATATATCATTATTCTGCCAATCCGAATCCATCGTGTACCGCAAGCAGCGCTTTATCGGTATCTTTCTCATCAATGAACACCGTGATCCGTATTTCAGATGTAGATATCATATTGATATTGATTCCGGAATTATAAAACGACTCAAACATCTTCGCCGCGATTCCCGGATTGGTCATCATCCCTGCGCCTACAATCGATATCTTTGCCACATCCTCCTTATGTTTCATCTCTTTGATTGTCAGATTCTCTTTCCTCTCTTCCAGAAGTTTCAATGCTTTACTCACATCATCCTGTGCTATGGTAAATGAAATATCTTTTGTTCCTTCCCGGCCTACCGACTGCAGAATAATATCAATATTGATATTGTGTCTTGCCAACATACTGAATATCCTGAACGCAGCCCCCGGCTTATCCTCAATTCCAATTACAGAAATACACGCTATGTTCTTATCAGCCGTCACACCGCTGATTGAGATTTTTTCCATTTTGACAACCTCCTTAGAAAGTACCTCCTAACATTCAAACAAATGATCAATGAGCCGATATCCGTCGTTCCATAGAATCCCGCTTTTGTCCGCCGTATTCTCCTGATACTTTTCCATGCCGTTTTGCGCCTTCGTGCTGTCATACAGAAGATATGGTACCGGTTCTTGGGTATGTGTCCGCGCCTCAACGGGTGTAGGATGATCCGGCAGGATCAACATACGATAATCTTCGCCCGCCTTCTCAAATGCGTTTGTAACGAAAGACAATATTTTTTCGTCGATATTTTCGATTGCTTTTACCTTATCTGCCGCACTTCCCTGATGCCCCATCTCATCCGGAGCCTCCACATGAATATAGACAAAATCATATCCCTCATCCAGAAGCACGCTTGCCGCAGCCTTGGCTTTCCCTTCATAATTGGTATGAAGTCCGCCATTTGCACCTTCTACCGATATATTTTTCATGCCGGCGCCTACTGCGATTCCTTTGAGCAAATCCACCGCAGAAATCATAGCACCGCGTTTTCCTGTCTTTTCTTCAAAATCAGTCAGAGCAGGTCTTGTTCCCGCTCCCCAGAACCATGCAGAGTTTGCAGGACGAAGTCCCTTTTCTTTCCGCGCAATATTGATCGGATGATCTTCAAGAATTTCATAACTTTTCACCATCATATCACGCAAGACTTCATCTTCCGGAAGATATTCACCGATTTTCTTCGTCAAAATATCATGCGGAGGAGTAAGCTCCACAACCTCACCCTTGGACCATACAAGAAGATGCCGGTAACTAATTCCCTGATAAAAATCATATCCTTCTCTTGTAAGCCCTTCCTTTAATGCTTCCAAAAGAACTGCCGCCTCTTGCGTACTGATCTCATCCGAACTGTGGTCGATCATTGTTTTCTCTTCGTAAGGCTCCTCTTGTGAAAGTGTTACCAGATTACATCGAAACGATACATCCGTATCTTTCATATCCACTCCGATACTAAGCGCCTCCAAAGGCGATCTTCCGGAATAATAAACCTTCGGATCATATCCAAGCACGGACAGATTCGCCGTATCGCTTCCCGGCGCCATTCCTTGCGGCACCATGGATACCATACCGATCTCCGATACCTTAGCAAGCCTGTCCATTACCGGCGTTACAGCCGCTTCCATCGTCGTCCGGCCTCCCAGCTCCTCTAACGGTCTTCCAGCCATTCCGTCCGCAAGCATTACAATGTATTTCATCTTTATCCCTCCACACGTATCATATGAAGAATACTGTTTTCAAATCGTCTCGCACAGATATCGTATGCGCCTTCCATCATCTCGCCTGTAAGGAAACCAAATTCATTTTCCAGGCCTTCCACTTTGATAAGCTCTACTTTTCCAAATGCTTTTTCTACCTTTGGCAGCATCTCGTTCTCGTCTCCGCTCATGCGCACAAAAAATCTTCTCACGGCATCTGCCTTATCTTCAATCTCAAGTTTATCGCTCGCCCACATCGTCATAATGTTGCGGTTCAGATGCTTCGCTGCATCCACAACATCCGCCACGACCGCACTGGCGGTAGGCAGTTTTCCGGCGCCGCTTCCATAGAACATTGCATCTCCTAATACATTTCCGTGGACGAAGATTGCATTAAATACACCGTTGACGCTATAAAGTGGATGCTCCGGTTTCAGAAGAAATGGCGCAACCAATGCATACATTCTCTGATCTTCTCTTTTGCTGGACGCAAGCAGTTTGATCGTCATCCCCATCGCCTTCGCATATTTCATGTCTTCCGCCGTGATCTTTGTGATCCCTTCGGTGTAAATATCTTCAAAATCTACCTGACGCCCGGAAATCAAAGAAGAAAGGATCGCGATCTTACGGCAGGCATCATATCCTTCTACATCCGCTTCCGGATTACGCTCTGCAAAACCATTCGCCTGCGCTTCTTTTAAGACGTCATCATAATCTGCCCCTTCATAGAACATCTTTGTCAGCATATAGTTTGTCGTACCATTTAAAATTCCGGTGATCTCTTCGATCTCATCTGCTGTCATAGAAGAATTTAGCGGACGGATGATCGGGATTCCGCCTCCTACACTCGCCTCAAACAAGAAGTTAATATTCTTTTCTTTTGCAATCGAAAGAAGCTCTGCACCATGTTTTGCCACCAGCGCTTTATTCGATGTTGCCACACTCTTCCCTGCCAGAAGACTTCTCTTTACAAATGTATAAGCCGGTTCAATACCGCCCATGACTTCTACCACGATCTCTACTTCATCATCCTGAATGATATCTTCAAAATCATGTGTGATCACTTCCTGAACCGGATCGCCCGGAAAATCCCGAAGATCCAGTACATATTTGATGTTCAATTCATCTCCGATACGCTGATTGATCTGCTTCCCATTCGTGTTAATTACCTCTACTACTCCTGAACCTACTGTTCCATATCCTAATACTGCTATGTTTACCATACTCTCTACTCCCTGCCTACTATTTTTAAATAATGTATCTCCGGTTTCTGCTCCATCTCATCAATCATCTCCGAAATATTTCCGGTCGTTGACAATACTTCCAGCGTCAGTGTCAACGTTGCGATTCCATTCAGCGGAATACTTTGATGGATGGTCAATACATTTGCCCGGTATTCCGAGATCATCTTCAACATGTCCGCAAGTATCCCCGGCATATCATCCATCTGCACGACCAAGGTTATGGTCTGCCCCTTCTCGGCTTCGTGAAATGGAAAAATGTCATCCTTATACTTGTAAAAAGAACTCCTGCTGATTCCGATGCTTTCCACTGCCTCCTGAATACTCTGGACCTTTCCGGTATCCAGAAGCCGCTTCACCTCTACTACCTTCAAAAGGACTTCCGGAACAGCTTTCTTTTTCACCACATAATACTTTATTTTTTCCATATTTTTCGCTCGCTCCAAGTCCGTGTATCATATACATTTGTACGCTACACAGAGAATACTATCACACTTGCCGCAATACGGCAACTATTTTTTGCTCAATGATTTCAAATAAGCATTCATAAAAATATCAATTGCGCCATCTAACACCGCCTGCACGTTCCCGCTTTCTGCATTGGTCCGATGGTCTTTCACAAGCGTATACGGCTGCATAACATAAGAACGTATCTGATTTCCGAATCCGATTTCCTTGATTTCTCCGCGGATATCGGACACCTTATCTGCCTGTTCCTGCTGTTTCAAAAGATACAGTTTTGCTTTGAGCATCTGCATCGCCTTGTCTTTATTGCTATGCTGGGAACGCTCATTCTGACATTGCACCACGATTCCGGTTGGAAGATGTGTGATACGAACCGCCGAAGACGTCTTATTGATATGCTGTCCTCCGGCGCCGCTGGCGCGGTATGTGTCAATCTTCAAATCATCCTCATTAATCTCGATATCAATGTCATCTTCAATATCCGGCACCACATCGCATGACGCAAATGACGTCTGCCTTTTTCCTGCCGCATTAAACGGAGAAATCCGCACCAGTCGGTGTACCCCTTTCTCTGCTTTCAGGTAACCGTATGCATTCTCTCCATTCACCTGAAATGTGACCGCCTTCAATCCTGCCACGTCCCCATCCAGGAAATCCAGCATCTGCACGGAAAACCCTTTCCGTTCTGCCCAGCGCACATACATGCGGTACAGCATACTCGCCCAGTCACAGGACTCGGTTCCGCCAGCCCCTGCATGCAGCGTCACGATCGCATTATCCTTATCATATTCTCCGGAAAGCAGCGTACGGATTCTTGTCTCCTCGAACTTCTCCTCAAACGCCGCAATCTCCGTCTCCAATTCTTCAATGACACTGGCGTCATTCTCTTCATATGCCATCTCAATAAGAAGCAGGATATCCTCATGCGCCTGCAAAAGCCCCTGCATCGTCTCCAACACATCTTTCAGACCCTTTACTTCTTTCATGATACGTTGGGAGTTATCCGCGTCATCCCAGAAATCAGGCTCCTGCATCTTTCTCTCCAGCTCTTCGATCCGCTCTTCCTTTACAGGAATGTCAAAGAGATCCCCTCATTTCCTTTAATGGTTCCTCATATGCATTCATTACGCTTTTGAACTGATCCAGTTCTACCATTACTATCACCTCTTTCACATAATCACATAAGTTTGCGCATTTTATATACATATACAGATTAGGAAAGGTGTGTCAGCTTCTCCTGTCACACCTTTCTTCATCCTTTATACTCTTCCGCAGCACTGTTTATATTTCTTACCGCTTCCACATGGACAAGGATCATTTGGATATACCTTCTTCTCATCCCTGCGTTTCGGCGCATTTACTGCAGTGTCATCTTTATTCGTTCCGGTTACTTTTGCAACCTGCTCTCTTTCTACCTTCTGCTCTACGCGGACACGGAATAACGTTCCGACCGTATCACGTGCGATTGCGTTCGTCATTGCCCCGAACATATCGTATCCATACATCTTATATTCCACAAGCGGATCCTTCTGTCCATATGCCTGCAGTCCGATACCTTGACGAAGCTGCTCCATATCATCAATGTGATCCATCCATTTGGCATCGATCGTCTTTAAGAGGATCACACGCTCTAACTCTCTGACGTGTTCTGGTTCCGGGAACTCTGTCTCTTTTAACTCATACGCTTTTACTGCTCTCTCTTTCAGAAGATGCTTCAGCTCTTTCTGGCTGATATCTTTTACCTCTTCTTCTGTTACCGGAGCCATCGAAATAACCGTTAAAAGTTCGGTATTTAATCCCTGAAGATTCCACTCATCCGGCTCCAGATCCGGCGAGATCAGTCTGTCAACGGTATCTTCCACGTATTCCGTGATCATATGATAAACGGAATCGCGCATGCTCTCTCCGTCAAGCACTCTGCGGCGTTCTTCATAGATAATCTCTCTTTGTTCATTCATAACCTGGTCATATTCGAGCAGGTTCTTACGGATTCCAAAGTTATTGTTTTCAATCTTTTGCTGTGCTTTTTCGATTGCATTGGAAAGCATCTTATGCTCAATCTGCTCACCGTCTTCCACACCAAGTGTATTAAAGATATTCATCAATCTCTCAGAGCCGAACAGACGCATCAAATCATCCTCCAAAGAGATATAGAATCTGGATTCACCCGGGTCTCCCTGACGTCCGGCACGACCACGCAGCTGATTGTCGATACGTCTTGACTCATGACGTTCCGTACCGATGATCTTAAGTCCGCCTGCTTCCCTTGCTTCATCGTCAAGCTTAATATCCGTACCACGGCCGGCCATGTTCGTTGCGATCGTAACCGCGCCATGCTGTCCTGCCTGTGCAACAATCTCGGCCTCCATCTCATGGAACTTTGCGTTCAATACATTATGAGGAATTCCTCTTTTCTTTAACATTTTGCTAAGGAGCTCGGAAATCTCGATCGTAATCGTACCAACCAATACCGGCTGTCCTGTTGCATGTGCCTCTTCTACCGCATTGACAACTGCTTCATATTTTTCTGCCTTTGTCTTATATACCGCATCATCCAAATCAACTCTCTGTACCGGTCTATTTGTCGGAATCTCGATAACGTCCATCCCGTATATGTCACGGAACTCCTTCTCCTCGGTAAGCGCGGTACCTGTCATACCTGCTTTTTTATCAAATTTATTAAATAAATTCTGGAAAGTGATCGTAGCAAGTGTCTTGCTTTCCCTTTTTACTTTTACATGTTCTTTTGCTTCGATTGCCTGATGAAGTCCATCTGAATAACGGCGTCCCGGCATAATACGTCCGGTAAATTCATCGACGATCATAACCTCGTCATCCGGTGTCACTACATAGTCTTTGTCGCGGAACATCAGATTATGTGCGCGAAGCGCTAAGATAATATTATGCTGAATCTCTAAATGTTCCGGATCCGCGAGATTCTCAATATGGAAGAAATCCTCTACTTTCTTAACACCATCTGCAGTCAGACTGACATTTTTATCCTTTTCATTGACGATGAAATCACCTGTCTCTTCGATGTCTTCACCCATGATGGCATTCATCTTGGAGAATTCTCCGCTCGCTTCCCCGCGTTCTAACTGTCTTGCGAGAATATCACATGCCTCATACAGCTTCGTAGACTTTCCGCTCTGTCCGGAAATGATAAGCGGTGTTCTTGCCTCATCGATCAATACGGAGTCAACCTCATCGATGATCGCATAATGAAGTCCTCTTTGTACGAGCTGTTCTTTATAGATGACCATGTTATCTCTCAAATAGTCAAAACCAAGCTCGTTATTCGTAATATATGTAATATCACAATTATACGCTTTTCTTCTTTCATCATTATCCATGCTGTTGAGTACGACGCCGACGGTCAGTCCCAAAAATTCGTGGATGCGTCCCATCCACTCAGAGTCACGCTGTGCCAGATAGTCGTTGACAGTAACGATATGAACGCCTTTTCCTTCCAACGCATTTAAGTATGCCGGAAGTGTAGATACGAGCGTCTTACCTTCACCGGTTCTCATCTCAGAGATACGTCCCTGATGCAGGATGATACCGCCGATCAACTGAACCCGGAAATGGCGAAGTCCGATGGCACGCACAGATGCTTCTCTTACTGCTGCATATGCCTCCGGCAAAATATCATCCAGTGTCTCTCCATTTGCCAGCCTTTCTTTAAATTCCTGTGTCTTTCCTCTTAATTCTTCGTCAGAAAGCTCCTGCATCTTCGGTTCTAAAGATTCAATATAATCCGCAATCGGATAAATACGTTTTAATTCATTCTCACTATGTGTCCCAAATATTTTTTGTAGTAATCCCATGATTTACTCCTTGTCCCTAATTTTACTCGGTAAACCCTGTTTTTTATTTTATCATCAACACCGTTTTTATTCAACCAATTTATAAAGTGTTCATAATCTATTATTTTCTTGTTTACAATCTCTTGATATCCTCGTACGGAATCTTCCCTCCGAACAAATCCAGCGCGCTGCCGATCGTAAAGTCAACGGCTTTGCCGCTTATCTCCTCAAACAGCCTTAAATCCTCCATGCTGCCAATTCCCCCCGCATAGGTTACCGGAATCTTTGCAAACCGGCCAAGCATTTTTACAAGCTCTGTCTCTACCCCCGATGCCTTGCCTTCTACATCAACGCCATGCACAAGAAACTCATCACAATACTGTGATAACACTTCTAAAATTCTATCATCCAACTCTACCTTGGTAAAATTCTGCCAGCGGTCCGTCACAATATAATATTTCCCATGACGCTTCCTGCAGCTTACATCCAGCACAATCTTATCTTTTCCAACCACATCCCTTAGCTTTTCCAAATTCTCCCACTTTATCTGTCCTCCCTTAAATACATAGGAAGTCACGATCACATGGCTTGCTCCCACATCCAGATATTCTTTTGCATTGTCGGCAGTAATCCCGCCGCCAATCTGCATGCCCCCAGGATATGCCTCAAGTGCAGATATCGCCTGTCTCTTCGTCTCTTCATAATAAGCCGAATCCTTTGCATTGAGCAAAATAATATGTCCGCCTTTTAACCCATCTCTTTTATATAAATCTGCATAAAAAGCCGCGTCATAAGAAGAGGCAAAATTCGTCACCGCTTCATCTCCTTGGTCTTTTAAGCTTCCCCCTACAATCTGCTTCACCTGTCCATTATGAATATCAATACATGGCCGAAATTTCATCTAATCACCCTTTCTGCCCCTTATCTTACTATAGACTTCGCATTTTTGTAAAGTCTTGCCGCGCAAGTCCTTATAACGCAAGAATATCCCGCAAAAATCATCTACTAAAAGTAATGGATTTCGCGGAATATTCTTGCTTACTAAAAACTATTCAAATCCAACCAAATAGCCTGCTCTGACTTCAGACTGAATTCTTTTTGCAAATCTTTCATATAAGTTTTGTTCATTTTCGACCTACTTAAGGCGAACAAATTTTGAGTCGCTTTTTACTTACCGAAAAATACACTATACCGACAAGTAACTTATGTGGCTAACCACAAGCTTCCGAACACACTTATCACGACTTCCTTCCCCATTTTCCATGATTAATTTTATAATTTCGGATACTCAAAAATATCACGATTAGAATTTCTACTACGTATAACAATAGCAGGACTTTAAAACGAAGCCACACTATGAATGGGATTGTGCAAAAACCATGTACTATTCCAGCTCCTATAACCGCAAACAAGTCCCTATTTGCTCGCCTTTCATCTGTCATCGCATCCGGTGTATGCATAAACATCGCTATACTAAGCATTAAAAACAGTACAGCATACTTTGAATCTGATTCCATAGTATATTTCCATTTGAAAAAACACAGTAAAGAATTCAATCCCAAAGTGCCATAAAATATTCCCAACAATTGTGTATACAACTCTAGATTTGGAATATTACGTTTATTGGCATATTCATTATATTCTTTTTTCACGTTATCAACTCCTATACTTTACTCCTTGAAAACAACTTTCTAAACAAATTACCCACATTAGAAACCAAACCTGCGAGACCAGTGCGCCCACTACTGGTTACAACCTTCTTTTTAATTGCGGTTATCTTTGCAATATACATTGCTTTTTTTCTGGCAGATTTGGTTGCATTGATCACTTGCTTCGAACGCCCATATACACCTCGCATCTTCTTTCCGTTTGCTCCATCACCTACAGCACCAACATCTCCAGTTACGCCAAACTCGATTTGCCAACCACCTAGTTAAAGTTCTGTCGTTGCTCTTCCTGAAAAAATTGCAGAAAACGATACACCCTATAAAAATTTAATTAGGTCATTATTTATTCTACTCCTTCCCTCAAAATTCTTTGAAGTTATTTCTTGACCGTTAATTGGAATTTAAATTTTCCAAAAACTCTATATTTAATATGTCACCCGTATAAATTTTGCGTTCTTCCATCGCCTTCTTTCTAAACAAAGCAATGTCCTCTGTTGTGTATCCTATTTTATCAAGTAAAGAAGAAATATCATTACATTTATAATTTTTGTCCGTCCTCTTTTTATATTGTAACCAGATCCACAAACGATTTAATGTTGTTATAGCCGAATATTGCGGATCTACAATATCATCGTCTAAAACCAAGTCCAAGAGTTCAATTGTATCTGAAAAGTACCATCCACTTATATATTTTATACATTCTTCTAAATTCATTACAAAACCTCCTGCTAACTAAAAAGTAAGATTCCGCCTTTAGCAATAAGTCCTCCTGCTGGTCCTAACATCCAATCGTCTGCCACGCCGATACCAGTTATATCGTTGACTATAATATATGCACTAGCGACAAATCCGACTATTATTAATCCTGCACCTATAAGAGAATTCCACTGAATGGATTCAGGCGATATTTCTCTAATATGTCCATCTGGATAGTGATGTTTATGCTTGCCGCCAGGGAATTGTTCTGTCCAACCAGCTCCACCATGTTGTTTATTGTCTGGTATCCATACTCCACCATCTTGACTTGGCCAGCCTTTACCGCTACCATTAGGATTACGTACTTTTTGAGGATTAGGATTCTTTTTGGGCGGTCTATACCCAGAACTAGGTGGCGGGGGTAGTGAAGGATCTATAAATGTCTTTTTAGAAACAGTAACCGAAGAACTTCCTGTACACCCCCAAATAACTCCACCTATTAACAAGGTTAATCCCACAATTGCTATAAACGAGCGACCAGTAGGATCAATTCGGTTAACTGGATTAGTACCACAATATGTAAACAAATTGAAAGACAGTAAATCCTCATTTCCAGCTAACATGCTATCAATATTTAAAAACCGTCCAACTTCCGGATCATAATACCTGCTAGTTACATAATACAATCCGCCCTCTTCCTCATACACATACCCACGATACCGGAATGGATTCAGCTTTCCAACTGTATCCTTTTTCTCTCCGCTTACGCTAAGCAGCTTGCCCCATGCGTCATACTCATATGTTACCACAGGACTCATATCCTCCGCAACCATTCCGATGACATCGCTTTGCATATTGTAGAGGTAGTAGTAAGTTCCTTGCTTCTGACCTTCGTGATACCAGATGAAGCCTTCCCGTCTTCCGGTGGCATCGTACATAAATACGAGTTCTTCATCCCCTTGTTTCATGGCCTGCATTGTTCCGGATGCATCTACGAAATAGCTGGCTTCCGTATCATTTACAGTTTTTCCGATGCGGATTCCGTCTGAATTATATTGGTAGCTGACGGCTGTTTCATCAGAAAGCTGCATTCCTCCAAGCTGTCTGCCGTTCTGCCACGAAAACTCCATGCCATCCCAGTAGGAGAGAGGATTACCGATTTCGTTGTAGGTGAGGGCTTAGGATGTTTTTCCTTCGGAGCTGTAGGTGTAGGATACAATCTTTGTTAAGATTTCTCCTGCATTAGATTGTTTGTCATAAAGGAAATACTGGCAAAAATATCATTATACAGACCTTTCTAACACAAGAATATCCCCCAGAAACCATGTACTAAAAGTACTGAATTCCAGGGGATATTCTTGCATTCTGTTATATTTACTTATTGAGCATTTACGATAATTTTTTCACCATTTACATTGATCCAATATTCATCTGTGAAATCTTGAATATTGGTATAATATGTAACATATGTTTTTTCCAGTACATCCATGGGTTGCTCCAGTGCACTAAATTCTGACTGAAAACTATCTGTTATTTGAGAGTATCCACCGTTCATATCAAGTATTGATACAAAATAATCATTTGTATTTTTATATTGATGAACACCAATATTAATTCTATTGTAAGTTTTGTATAAAATGCACTTCGTATTTATTGCATTACTAATTTTCCAGCCATTCGCAACTTTAGGTACAATCAAATAAATATGTACATCATCGTCCTCACCTATCACTAAATCACTATCCTTCCCATTGACAACAAGTTTAACTTTCGTTTTGTTTCCCTGATAATAATGAAAAGCTTTTTCTGGCGAGGCGAAAGTTATAAATATATTTTCAAAGGGTATAAAAGCTAATATTGTTATAAATGTAATTGAAATAATAATAGCTAAAAAGAATATTTTGTTCTTATGAGTTTTATTCGATTTTTTTATTCTTAAAACTATGCAACAAAAAATAATACCCCCTATACACGTCCGAATCAAACTATACATTTGTTATACTCCTCTTCTAAATTATTGTGCGTAAGCCGGTGAAGGCACCGGTTGCCCTGTTGTAACAAAATAGTATGCAGCAGCAAGAGCCCACCCACTGAAACTAATATTAACATATGCGGTATTAACTGAATCATCCCATTGAATTGTAGAACTGGAGGCCTCATATCCTATTTTTAATTCTGATATATTTATTCTCGACCCAAAACTATATGTAGTATCTCCAATAGTAATTGAACCTGAACCTCCTATATTATCTAATGCTAGACTTGTATTCCAAGTGAAATTCAATATATTTAACTTTAAACCGACAGCAGACGATTTTATTGGATTTTCAAATGCATTTGTTGCATAAACAGAAATTGGTTTGGATGAATTACCACACTTTAAAACTTTACGTGTGTTTTTTAGCCCTGCTTTTATTGTTAGCGGTGATGGTTCAGAAACAATTGGGTAATCTTGCTCTACACTTGTTATAGTAGTTGAACTTTCTGCACCATAAGTATTTTTTACTAACTTTAGTATACCATTACATACCTTTGTAAAAAGTTTTTTAACAGACTTCCAAATTGTCCCAGTTGGGTCAAGTCTATTGATCGGGTTATTTCCACAATAGGAAAACATGTTAAATCCATTAAAATCTTGTCCTGTAAAAATATATGCATCCACATTTATAAACCGCCCAACCTCCGGATCATAGTACCTGCTGGATACATAATACAACCCGCTCTCTTCCTCATACACATATCCACGATACCGGAATGGATTCAGCTTTCCAACCGTATCTTTCTTTTCTCCGCTTATGCTAAGCAGCTTGCCCCATGCGTCATACTCATATGTTACCACAGGACTCATATCC
>OFEZ01000159.1_pt1 | contig 52007 bp, 65 predicted proteins | sample 1521241 | NCBI WGS metagenome assembly OFEZ01 (sample SAMEA3504099, study PRJEB24116) | mouse gut metagenome | biome: mouse gut; feature: mouse-associated habitat; material: faeces | place: Denmark | collected 2011
AGCCGGAAACAATGGGCTTTCCGTTTTCATGTTTACTCATACAAACGGGGAGCCATTCAAGTTCAATGTCAAGCTGCTGCGTGGTTGTCTTTCGGTAATACTTCTTTTCGATTTCCACGGCAAGATGGTACATCCTTGTCATAGTCGCCCGCAAATCATCGGCAAGGTCACGGTTACGTCTTGGAAACGTCATCGTGATTGGTCTACCGTATCGAATCATATCACCTATCCGCTCTTTAAGATGGAACGGCTCATAGCTGCTTTCCGCAGGAACGTCAAGCTGCATCGCGCATTCGCCTCCTTACTATTTACGGGTTCCAGCATTTAAGGAAATAGACCGCCTCGCTATCGCTCGGCGGTCAGTGTTTCCGTAAACAGTGAACAGTTACTCGGTGGAAGCGGAGCGCCCGCCGACGGCGCCGTAGGAATCCGACCGCGCACTGCTCAGGTCGGAAAAGAACACACCAGCGTCACCGCCATTGCCCCAGCCGCCACCGCGACACAGACAGCGTTCAGCTTCGGTGTTGTTCACCCAGAAATGGTCCCCGTTATAGTTCGCGGAGATTCCATCCCCGGTCAATGCCGCATCAGGTAGCATGGCGAGGGACTGCAAAAGCAGCTTCGCGGCATCGCCGATGCTCGCATCAGCCGTAACACTCGCAAAGGCACACCCGTTGGCAACCTTGGTGTGCGCAATCGTTGTGCTGTATGTCCATACGCCGTTGATGAAGTCCAGCTTTACTGTTCCCTGGGTGGTTCCGTTTCCGTCAGGCGCAACCAGAGAACCGTCGCTGGCCTTGATTGCTTTCCATGCCGCGCTGGTAGGGGAGAGGTCGCAGGTCGGGTCACTGGCATTGTTGTCGGCGATAATCTGGATTTCTCCGTGTACAAGCCTTAAACCGATACACCACTCCCATACGTTCCCGTTCAGGTCCCAGATGCCGTCGAGCGTACCGTCATGGCTCCATGTGACCGGGCCGGTTCCAGTAGCCACACGCTGGATTCTCCCCTCGCCGTCACGGGCGCAGCTCGGAATCGCCTTGTACAAGGTTTCCGTGCTGTCTTTGCCGTAATTATTGTTGCCTTTCGGCTCCGTGCCGTTCTTATGACACCACAGCGCGATGGCGGCCCATTCCGCAGCGGTAATCTCGTGGAACTTTCCCCCTTTCGCACGGTTGTAGCCCACGCACATATCCAGCGTCACGTTTGTGGACGGGTCCTCGCGAGGGAGGCTGTACGCCCTGCCGTCATACTGGTGCGACTGGTATTTTCCCACATAGAATCCGTCAATCTCGACCCCGTTTACACGGAAAGCCGGATGTATGGATGTGTTCGCCGTGGAAAGCACGTCGCGCAGCTGGAATTTCGGGATGTAGACCATCACCGTCGGCATCTCGCGGTCGTCATACAGGAGCGCATTGCTCGGACACACACTTTTCAAAGCCAGTTCTGCCATATCAAAATTTGACATCGTATTATTCCTCCTTATTTTTACTGAATGATGATTCCGTCGATTGCGAACAGGTAGAGCGTCACCTTATCCATGTCAAGCGGGAGAGGCGTGCGGATTACTGTTTCCCGTGTACCTCCCATGCCGGATTCAGATTCGGCATCGGCATCGTTGCTTGCCCCTGTTGGTTCCTCCGCAGGAATAATCTGCTCGTCATATTCCATAGCCGGAATTTCAACCTGCGCGGCGTAATACTGCCCATGTCCCGTGGTAAGGCAGCCCTCGCTGTCAACCATGATGTCTTTCGTGACAACGCTGTCACGCTGATAGCGGGCAAGGTCCAGGCGCAGAGCGCCATCTGCGAAGTCCAGCTTCGTCCCGGTAAGCTCGTATGCGATTTTCTTGCCGCTGTTCTTTTCAATAACTTTCACGTCATTATCCTCCTTATCCAATACTTGCCTGTACCACAGGCTCTGTCATGCCGCCGGATATTCTTACGCTTACCCGGACAGCTGTTGCGCTTCCGTCGTGTATAAGCTTGAAGCCGTTCAAAGCCCGGTCTTTCACGCGGATGTTTCCGAGGCGGCCGCCGCTGTATTCCAGCACGGTAACGTCTACACTGTAGTCAGTGTTCTCGCGCAAGCCTTTCAGCGCAACCGTGGTCTCCTTGTTATTGAACGGCCATTTTGCGCTGTTCATCAAGAGATTCAGGTTCTGCACCTCGGTCCCATACTGGAAGTCATCCTGCGTCTGCTTGAACTGCATAAGAGCTACAGCGAGGCCCAGGTCGGAAATCCCAACTTCCATGTTGTTGAAATGCTGCTGGTCCAAAAGTGTTCCATACTGGATAACGTCCCCATGCTGGTCTGTAACATGGTCTACCCAAAACGAGCGTTTATACGCCATATCTGTTTTCCTCCTTTCATCAGCTTTCTACTTCTACGAGCGGGAATGTAAAGCGCAGCAGGGCAGTGTTCAGGCTCGTTCGCTTTAAGCTGACTTCCTGCTGGCCCGCCAGAGCGCCGTAGTTGTCGTATACCCTGACAGCCGTGATTGTGTCGTCCATGCCGGAACTCGGCGCATTCACAAAAACCACGACATCCGTGCCAATTATGCGCTTGCTGTTGATTTTTCCGTCATACCATGTTTTTTTGTTGAGCTGGTACTGGAAACGGTCAACGCTCCGCAGAAGCTCTGTACGGCGGTTGTGCAGAAAATTGTCGGTAAAAAATGCCATCTTCGCGTCCTCCTTTCATTTATTGTGCCGCCATGCCGCAGCGCCTTGTACCGCTCTGGTTTGGGCTTGCCTCGAACACCACGGCATCCTGCTTACTTTCGGCAGCATACTTGACGGCTGCTGCCTTGATGGAATAACCTGCCGCACATTGGTACATGAACAGCGGATTTCTTTTCCCATACTGGCCTAATCTGTTATTCTCCATGCCGTACCTCCTTTTTTACTGTCCCGGCCCGCATTGCGCCGCAAACTGCCACAGGTCTTGGAAGCGTTCCTGCAAATTCAGGAGAAATGAGTGCCGCATCGTGCTTCCCGTCAACAGCTACGCTCTCTGTCCTTGCGCTCCAGCCTAATTCAGAAGCCGTCCATACGGTTCCGCTGCGGGCATTCCCTGCGTGCTCCGGCGCGTCCATATGCAGCTCCGTGTTATCTTTCACCCCGATTACGTTTTGGATTCCTGTGTACCCAATGGTGGAGAAATCCGGCAGCGTACCGGTGAATTCCGGCATCACGGCGTATACATTCTGCTCGCTGTCCACCACGAGCATACTGCGCTCGCTCCAGCCGAGCATTGATGTCGTCCAGGCAGTTCCGCACCGTACTGTACCCGTGAATTCCAATCGGTCTGCGAACCCTTTTGCTTCTGCGAACAGATGTAGAGGGCCGCGCAATGAGTAACCCTTTGTGGCAATGTCCGGCAGCGTACCAGTGAATTCCGGCATTACAATAACCGGCTCCTGGTTTACAGCATATCCCAGCTTATGGTTTTCACTCCATCCAAGCGTTGACGGCATCCACCATGTTCCGCACCGTATCGTGTTACACTCCGGTACGAAATAAGACCATGCGCTTATTTCATGGCTGATTGTCAAGCCGTTCTTCACCAGGCAGTACATCACAACATCTATGCTGACACCCGCCGCAATGATTCTTTTCAGCGCCCAAACGACGCGCTCTACGAGAGCCAGCTTCGCGGGCGGCATGAGCGTCTGGTCGATATAGATGCAGAGCTTGGCCGGGAAGATGTCCTCAATCTCAATGTCAGACAGCTCCAGCTCCATGAGTTCAGCCGCTGCGCGGATTACTGTGTCCGTGTCGCCACCTGACAGCTGAGACAGCACTTTTACCTTGATTGTGAGGCGGTAGTAGGAATCGTCCGCACCGTACCTCTGTACGCCGAAATTTGCCCCATACCGGTCAAGCACGGAGCCGTGTGCATTGTCGATGTTGTCCCACAGCAGAATCATATCTGCCTGTTCCTGAACCGTGTCCAGCCCCCAGGCAAATATGGAGAACAGCTTACCTATGTTTGTTTCAAGGGGGGACCCTCTCTGGCGGTTATCATAATCTTTCCGCGTGTATGCGCTCGTCAGGGCGTACAGCATTTCTGATAAAAAATCTCTCATTGCACACTCACCATACTTTCCCTCGTGACAGCTTTTTCACGAGCAGCGATTTCTATGTTATCCCAGCTGTAGCTCGTTCCGTTTTTACTGATTTGCAGCGTAAAGTCAACGACCCCGGAAACTTTCAGCACCTCTGTCGGGAGTGCAACGCAGATTACCGACTGCCCGATATTCAGGCCGCCCCGTGTGTCAGCGCCTATATAGGAAACGATGTTCCGCTTTATCTGCTCTATGCCGTCGAGCGGGAAATTGCTGTTCGTAGTCAGCTCCGTTATCTTTACCCACACATTCACGGGAGCCGGACGGCTGAAGCTCACGTCATAAAGCCTCCCGGATGCCATGACGACCGATACGGTTGTGTTTCCATAGGTTTGTATTCCGGCTGCTTTCCTCCGGTATATGGCTTTTGCCACATCCTCATCCAGGCCGCCATAGGCCACGATTTCAACGGAATGCGGAGGGAGGCCGTGGGCGTTCGTCTCATCCGTGTCGTTTTCCTCACCTGTCACGGCAATCACGGATTCCACATTTTCGTATACTTCCGCGATTATGGTGTCTATGTTCACGCCTCCAGCAAAATCCACGGACAGATAATACCTTTCCCTGAACTCTGCATCAGTTTCCGTATTCCTGCCACCCTCGAACGCGCTTTCGTTTATGACCTCCGTAATGCCTGACTGCGGATTCGTTATTATCCGAACTGTCTCTTTTGCTGTATTCCCATCTGGTCCTGGAACAACGGCAGAAGCGGGGAGCTTCACACTCCCGTTTGTGATGAGGCCCATCCGAAGTGTTATATACTGAATGCCTGCAACGGTCTCCGCAAGATAGCCCTCCTGCACGGTCGCCCCGTTATCTCCATAAAATGTGAGATAGCCGACTGCTTTCTGCGCCCCAAGGAGCCGAAGCCCGATAGCCCGGCCAAGGTTATAGAGGCTCGAACCTACGGCAGTGTCAATGAACCTGCTGTTGTACACATCTTCAAGCGTAGAAAACAGGAGATTCAGCATCCATGCGAATATGCGCAGAAATATCCCCAGCGGGGAGCGCACCGTAAGGTTCGCCTGTGAGCCGAACTGCTCACGCGCTTTGTATTCAAGGGCATCCAGAAGCTCCGCATAAGTCGGCCTCCTGAATCCGGAATCTGTAAGCCCCCAGTCTGTTGACTTCGCCATTAAGCAGTCACCTCCAGCGTTATTTTTTCTTCATCCATCAGTACGGCGAGAAGCTGCACTGTGATGTTCCTGTTCTCATAAGTTACATCAATCTTTTCTACCCGCGACACATACGGTTCCTGAAAAACAGCCTCCCGTATGACTTCCCTCACCTCATCATCATCCAGTTCATTTTGGTTTACACCCATGATGCGGTCATAATCCGTCCCATGTTCATCGTCAGCAAAGAATTCATTCTTCCATGTAATCAGGGCGTGCCGCACGTTCTGTACAATCGTGTCAGTTTCATAAATCTTCTTGAATGACCCATCATCGTCAAACACTAAATCCCTCGTATCGGGGTCAATCAGCAATGTCATTTCATCCATGTCAACCCCCTATATTCACGCCGTTTCCTGCACCTTTTATTTTCACGTTCCCAGTAGCGTCAACCGTAAAATCTTTCGTCTTTACGTCTACGGATTCTTTGGCTATTTCCACGGTCGTGTCCTCATTCTTAAATTCTATTTTATCTTTCTCAACTGCCACATAAATCTTCCCATCTTCGGATGCGAGTGCAAGGCTCTCGTCAGGAATGCCTTTTACCGTATAACTTCCAGACACGATGGCTCCTACAAAAATGGCATCTGAGGAAGAATGGTTACGCTCTGTGATAGGCTCCGCTTCTTTCCCTCCGGCAACTGTGCTGTCACTGTCATGGTCGAGGTACACAACAACTCCCGTGTCACCCGATTTGAACCACGGACGGAATATAAAGCCGCCGGACCGTGTACAAGCTACAGGAACGCCGAGTATCGGCGGCTGGCTTTCATAACTGCCGTTTTCAAGATGCTTCGATAGCGGCTGTACATCGACCGTCATCTTCGCAGAATCGAAAGCCATGACCTGGACTACCGCAGCTACGCAGATGGATTCCGCAAGTTTCCGGTCGTGTATCTGCTGGTAGTTATATTCATTTACTTTTGGCATAGCCTATTCCCTCCTTACCGTGGCTCCAGCTTCATTGATGTTTCCCACTTGCCGGTCCTGCTGCCGCTGTGCTTTCCCTCCTTAACAACGAACTTTCCGTTCAAATCCTTGGACTGTATTTTTACCTGCTCTGCCGTTGCAATCCGGTAATTGAGTATGCAGGAACGAGAAATCCAGTCGTCCTCCCGGTCTTTTCCTTTCTTCTGCGAATTTTCCTTTGTCTCCAGTGGAATCGTAACCTTTTCCTCATCAGAACGGAGCAGTCCTGTGGCAGATGTAAGGACCACGCCGTTGTTTATCGCTCCGTTCGCAGCAGTTATGTATATCTGCCCGGTAGCACGGATGATAAACCGGCTCTTGCATTCGTTCACAATGATTTCAGTCAGCACCTGCTTCATTTTCCCCCGGCAAACCCGGCCTCTTGGATAAACCTTGTCTTTGGAAAGCTCGCACTTGGCGACTTCCACGCCGAAGATATTCAGCAGGTCACGGATAATCACCGAAGCCTTTGTATTCTTGGCATAGGTCTTGTTTATCCGGCTGCCGAGTATCTCATCGGCGCACGGCTGCACCGTAAACGTAGATACCCAATCCACATTTGACTGTTTATGCGTCAGCCCCACGACCTTGCCAACTAAAAGGCAGCCAACGTCACCCTCATACCCGGCATTAAGGATAACCGGGTCGTTCCGCTTGATGCCCGCGCGGGTACTGGCTGCCAAATTCGTCACTTTTATTGTTGCCACTGGTGGCTCGTCAGTGTCCTCGAACGGTATCTCAAAAGAAAAATCCATGTTTTCGAGGGAGTATTTATTGTGGCCGATTACGAGCGTTGCGGCCCTTATCCAGAATGCCATGTCAGTCCACCAGCCTTTCGTATAAATATAGTTTTACTTCTTTCCCGAAGTTGTCCTCCGTCACTTCTGAAATACCGTCCTCGGTAATGCAGTACGGGACGATGACCGGGATAGGGAAGTTTTCATTCTCAATCACATTAAAAAGAGGTCTGCCATATCGTACTATTTCCCCGAACGCAAGCACTTCCCCGTTAAGGTCAAACAGGTCAATCGTGTAGAACCCTCCGATTTCGTTATACTTGACCGTCATCTCGTAGGTGCGGTCCTCCAGCTTTATGCTGAATGAGTATGGTACGAGCGACGCATCAATGTCGATGTACTCAATCTCATCATTAAAATCAATCAGTTGCAGCGACATACGCCGTCCTCCTTTCCGCTACCTTATCCCGCTATACCCCCCAGTCTGCCTCGTCAGAGGGGCAAGGCTGCATTTTTTCAGGTTCACGGCTTTATATTTTTCCTTGCTCGCAGAGCTGACTGTCTGCGAGGACTTCATTTTTAAGCCGGCTTTTTTCGTCTTTTTAAGCTGCTTCTTTTTGCTCTTTCCTGAATCCTGGCTTGTCATGGACTTTTTTGTGTTCATAGGAACATATTCCGGCGATGTCGTCAGGATTTTTGTCAGCGTGGCAGAAAACGAAGCACCGTTTTTATTCTTGTATGAATAATCAAATTTCAGGCTTGTGAATACGAGGTTTCCCATGCGGACTTTTCCAGTATATGCTATTACGTCCCTTGAATCTCGCATGGCTTTCAGCGCGGTTATTGCCGCTTCTCCACCGATAATTGTGCCGGATATAGTCAGCTTTCCGGCAGCATTGTTCACATGGTCGTTTATGTCAGCTCCGCCCTCCACCGGGTTAGAGGTTACGGAGCTGCTATAACTTTCGCTTTCTTTTTCGACCACGCCATTTTGCATAGGCACAAAACGGACAGTGCCGCCCCTGCGCCCGGTAAGCGTATATGCCATTTCTGTACCTCCTGTCAGAACGCGTACTGGTTTTTTAGAGCCATGCGTTCAAGTTCCTGCTCCCTGAATTCTTCAAACAGCTCCTTTACTGTATCGCGGAGCTTCGAGCTCATGTTTTCAACAGTCTTTTCATCCACATCTCCCTTGACCTCAATCGTTATCACAGGAGCAAATGGCGCAGGGCTGCTCGTTTCAGAGGTGCTATTACCGTTGTTCTTATTATCAGCAGCCTCATTACTATAGACCGCTGATGCAGATGCGTCCGGCGGGTTAAATTCCCCGATAACCGGGTTCACGCCGTATGATACATCAGATACGGCAGGTGTGTTGACTTCCTCAACGATAGGCTTTACCCCATAGGAAATGTCTGATACCTGCGGCATCTGCACGTCCGTGACACCTATGCCGTCCGGCGGGTTAAATTCCCCGATAACCGGGTTCACGCCGTATGATACATCACCTGTTGGCATACCTGAGCTATCGGGGTCTATCTTCGGAATGTCAGGGTCCGGGACCTCAATTTCGGGCCCGTCGAGCTTCGTTGGGATGGAGCCCTCTATGTCTTTCGTCACGCCGCCTATCGTGCTCTCAAATCCTTTCCCAAGGCCGAGAGCCATGTTATCGCCGATGTCGGCAAATACGGTGGACGGGCTGTGTATTCCGAGAAGCCCCTTGATTCCATCCACGATGCCACTTGCAAAGCCTTTGACTTTATCCATTACCCAGCTTGCCATACCCGAAATACCATTCCACAAGCCCTCGACGATATTTTTGCCCACGTCAGCTATCTGTCCGAGCATTGAGCCAAGCCCGCTTACAATCGCTGATATGATTGCTGGCAGCTGTTCCACGAGCTGCGGTATCGCCTGTATGATGCCTCCGGCAAACTGTATCAGGAGGTTTATTCCCGTCTCGATTATGAGCGGCAAGTTCTCTGTTATGCACCCAACAAACCCCGTGATGATAGCCGGTAGCTGCTCAATCAGTGATGGCAACGCTTCCAGAATGCCCACGGCAAGGTTTGTTATCATCTGTATGCCTTGCTCCAGTATGGCTGGCATATTCTCCACAAGGAATCCTACAATAGAATCTATGAGGATTGGCAGCTGTTCTACGAGCTGCGGTATCGAATCAACTATGCCCATCGCAAGGTTCGTAATCATCTGTACGCCCTGTTCCAATATCACAGGGAGGTTCTCCGTTATGAACCCGGTTATGGATTCCAGCACGAGCGGCAGCTGTTCCACCAAAAGCGGAATCGAATCAATTATGCCCGTCACCAATGACATGAGTATCTGTACGCCCTGCTCCAATATCACGGGGAGGCTTTCTGTCAGGAATCCGAGAATTCCGTCAATGATAAGGGGGAGCCCCTCTATAAGCTGCGGTATCGCATTCGTTATTCCCTCTGCCAGGCCGTTCAGAAGCTGCATACCTGCATCCAGTATCAGCGGGAGGTTCTCAATCAGCGTGCTCACGACAAGCAGCAGGGTGTCCACCACAGCCGGTATCAGCGTAGGCAGAGCGTCACCTATGCCCGTAGCCAGCGTGACTATTATCTGTGCCGCAGCAGTTATGACTGTAGGCAGGTTATCCATTATCCCCTTGCCCAACGCTCCAATCAGCTGCATACCTGCATCCACCAGTGACGGCAGCATATCGACCACCATGCCGAGGCCATCGCTTAATATCTCCCCAAGCGCACCCATCGCGCCGGACAATCCTCCGGCCTCGAATGCTTCCGTGAGCTTGCCCATGCTGTCGGAGCCAAACTGTACGAATTCCCTGATGGTCGGTGTCAGCTCGTCAGAAAGGGCAATCTTAAACCCGTCAAGCGCACTGTTCCATATGTCGATGTCCCCCTGGAGGTTATCGGTCATGGTGTCGTACTGCCTGGATGCCTCTCCAGATGCTCCGGCAAGAGCTGCTGCCCATTCTTCCTGCTTCTCCGTGGACGTTACGGTCATTTTATTGAATGCCTGTAAGCCCTGAATTTGGAAAATGGTGGATTTATAAGCATTCGCTTCTTCATCGCTCATTCCCGACAGAGCGCCGTTCAGCTCGTTTATTACCGTATTCATGTCGCGGGCTTTCCCGGATTGGTCGTATACGGAAATTCCTAATTCGGTGAGTGCTTTTTTAGCCTGTTCGGACGGAGTATATAGGTCTTTCATTGCCGCATTCAGCGCTGTCGAAGCTGCACTTCCGACCTCCCCTTGCTCCGCAAGCCGCAGGAGAGCAAGCGTCATTCCGTCTGCCGACTGCCCGTATGAAGCGGCAGTTGCAGCACCGCCCGACATCGCCTGGCCTAATTCAGCGACAGAAGTATTCGCGAGGGTCGCGCCTTTTGCCATCAGGTCTGCATAATACGCAGAATCCTTTGTCGAATCATTGAAGCCTTTCATTGAACCGGCTATGTAATCCGCGCTTTCTGCCATCTCCATGCCGCCAGCAGCCGCAAGGTGGAGTACATCCTCAATCATGTTCATCGAGGACGTGGCATCAAAGCCGGACATAGCCAGTATGTTCAGGCCCTCCGCAGCCTGGGTAGCGGAAAAGTTCGTTGCCGCGCCCATTTCTTTCGCTTTGTCACGGAGGGCATTGAACGTATCTCCAGCCCCGTTTACATTCCCGGCTATATCGGCAGTGGTCATCCCCATCGTTGCAGATACCTGTGACATGGCCGAATCGAATTCCATGCCGGTATTCACGGCAGAAACGCCGAACGCTCCGACGGCTCCTACAGCCACGCCAAGCGCAGCAACGAGGGCAAGCCCCGCCGTTTTCGCCATGCCGCCCAGCTTCTCGAACTTGCCCCCGGCAGAATCAGCCTCGTTTCCGAGGTCCTGGATGTCCTTTCCGGCATCCTGTGCTGCATCGCCCATATCATCAGCGCCATCGGCGGCCTGTTCAGCACCACGGACCATATCAATGAACTTATCTTTTGCATTCTGCACGGCATTCCCAAGGCCATTCTTTATGGTCTCTATGGGGTGCGTGAAGCTGTTCTTTATGTTTTCTGCGCCCTGTACGAAGTTATCCTTGAACTCTGTAGCCCTGCTCCCGACATAGGACAGAGCGCCCCCTACACCAGATTTCAGAGAAGAAGAAAGGCTCTGCCCGGTGTCAACTCCTTCGAGGAATGAACTGCGGAATGCAGAGCCTACGCTGCTTACCTGTGACTGCAAACCCCCAAGGTTTCCGGTCACGCTTCGTATATTTGATTCAGCACGGGAAGTGTCGGCCTCTATATTGAGCCTTGCGCCGCCGTTCTGCAAGCTGCCAAGGCTGCTCGTAAGGTTCCGTACATTCGATTCAGCCTGCGCTGTGTTCGCCTCCACGTTTATGCTGTATGTCAAGCTGCGAGCCTCGCCCACGGTTCATCCCTCCTTTCTGCTATTCTTTTTTGTTCCATTCAGTCTGCCACAAAAGACGGGCCTGTTCCGCTTCAGCGAATTCGTAAAGGTCCATTTCTTTAAGCTCCGTGTAGCTTATACCGCCCATGCAAAATGCCATACGCCACAGGCGCTCGTTCCTGCGGGCCCTTTTTTCTGCCGCTTTAGGACTTATTTCGCTCTGCAAGAAATATTTCAATCTCTCGCACCAGCTCTCCCGGTGTAGCAAGGTCATCCTGCTCATCGAAATATTTCAGTCCGGCTTTTGCCACCTCCGCGGGAGCCGTCACGCATCCCTTGATTAAGGAATCCGTGTATTTAGCCGTGTTCTTCCGGCCATTTGCCGGGTTTATATATAAATCTGTCAGATTCGAGTACCAGGAAAAGGTAACGCTCTGCAAACTGTAGTCCACTCCGTTTACGGTAACTGTCTTTGTCCGTGCCATATTATTTATCCATCCTTTCTACTGAAACATTTGCTGTTTTCTTACGCGCGTATGTATGCGCAAATCAGGCAGATTAGGGATATATGCCCATACGGTCAATATCTCTTATATCCCTAATTCACCTATTTCTAATTCTAATAGTAATGAATGTTTCAATGTTCCATAATTGGTAAAGAGCCCATAGATACACGTGTTACAGCCGATACATTGCCGACACATCGCCCGATACATTGAAACATTGAGGGGCAAAACATTGGGTTGAATTATTTTCTCTAAAGTTTCTTTTCGTGCCTGAATAAAGATTTACGAGAATTTGTTTCATCCCAATGTTTCAGCCATTTACAGGTTGATGTCAGGAATCAGGAACACGATTGTGACATCTGCCGCGTCCTTTCCACGAGCCCTGTCAGGCAGCTTCTCCACTGCAACATTCTGTGCGAACAGCTGCGAGCCGCCGTCGTTCGCGTCCGTGATGGCAAGGTTTGCCAGCTTGAAGCTTTCCGCGCACTTTTCAAGGAACGCTATGTCAGGAGATTCCTGCTGGAGCGTGATGGTGAGCTTTCCAGCCTTGTTCGCATTGCGCACATAAACACTGTCCCCCTTTACGCCTTTTTTAAGCGTAAGGTTCGCCTCGTCACGGGCAAGGGTGAACACGCTTTCCCCGAACATACGGAGCTGCCTGTTGTTATAGGTAACATTGACTTTCATAGGGTCATAGGTTTTTAACATGATTCATCCCTCCTTTACAGTGACGCACGGAGCACGCCCTTAGTCTTGACCTGATGCACAGCACCAGCCAAAAGAGCTTCCCACGTTATATCGGGCATGGTGCGGCTGCGCCTCTGGTCCTCCGTGGAATCTGCATACTTCGGGATGTTCACCGTGAATATGCCGGTCCTGCTTTCCGCATCCCTTGCGACGATGTTCAAGTCAACAGCCTCTGCCAGGGCCTGCATGACAGCCGTAGCGATGAGGCCGAATCCGGCATCGTCATAATTGATGTTGGCGTTGGCAAGCAGGAGGTCGTAGAGCAGGTCGCGCATACGCTTCGCAATCCAGTCGCCGCCCAGCACCGTGTCGATAAACTCCCCATTGAGGCAGGTCCCGTTCTTTACATACTGGCGTTTGTATTCTTCTGTGAGGAAGTTTACATGATTTTCAAGCAGCTGGTCGCGCTCCCCATCCGTAAGCTGCGGGAGGGAAATGAGCTTTATCCCGTCGCTTGATGGCGCATTGCCGTCCTGCGGGCGCTTGAACTTCCATGTCACGTTGGTAGGGTAGAAAGGCCCTACGTTCCCGGTATAGGACGCATCCGGTTCCTCATTCAGATATTCCTCATCCGTATAGATGACTGCGGCCCTTGCCGTGCTGCAAGCAAAATTCTTGTTCCCAGTCTGGCCCATATAGAACTTGCGGTGGTCCTCAACCCCAGCACCCAATTCCGCTTCCGATGGCTCACTGGCTTCGGCAAATTTCGCCAGGGCTTTCACATAATCATCATCATCCTTATCAGACATCAGATAGTACCAGTCGTTGTCCACGTCCGTCTGGAACTTCTTGATGGTTTCGATGAGGCTGTCGGCGGCAGATACCGTGTCACGTCCATTCGTGAATTCTGCTTCGCTGGAAATCTCAACCGCTTCGCTTAAATTCTCGTCGCTGAAAAAATCAGCCCTCTGCGGAATCGTATCAGCCTCACCAGCTGCCGTCGCTGTGTATGACACCTCCGCGCCGTCAGATTTTGCCGAATATGTCTTTCCGCCTTTTTTGAACGTGGTTCCATCGAAAAGAGCTGCCAGCTGTGCCGCTGTAGTGACCTCGCTTTCGGCAGTGATTTCCACAAGCGCCTTGTCATCGCCACCTATTCTTACCCAAAGCGTAGTTCCTGCGGCGATGCTGATTTCCCCAGTCTCCGCAAAGGAGAGGGTAAAGACTGCGGCTTTTGCCGGTATTGCGCTCGGCGGGTCGAAGCTCACAATCTTGAATTTGCTTACGAGCGTTTCCGCAAGAGTGGTTTTTCCCTGATTGAGCAGGGTGGTCGCCTTGCGAACGACCTTGGAATTCGGGCATTTGCCGTTAGGCCCGTATACTGCCTCGACACTCGGAATGTCCCTGTACACGGCCACCGGATATTCGCCTGTGGTCGATACGAGCAAGATGTCGAGGTTCTCTTTTTCGTTAGGCAGCGCGTCCCGCTGCACAACGACGATTACATCTTTTGCCATAAGGCAGTTCCTCCTTTTTATGATTTTGCTGTCCCGACAGGATTCACTTTTTGTATAGTACCAGTCTGCATTTCGTCTGTACGAATATAAGCAAACTTAACATCAAACCCATACCTCCTTACGGAATCCTCCACGAGAAATCCAGTCCTGTTTGCGACGGTCCCCACGTCATTTATCACCACATCTCCAAACTCCGTGGGAATGTTGTGCGCATTCAGCAGAAAAAAGCCGTAGGCTTGTTCTGCCAGTGCCAGTGCCTCATCTTCACCGAGGATGTACCCATCGCCGTCTGCGCGGTTCATGCTGCAAAAGGTGAAAGACATGGTTGCCATTACCGGCTCCGACCGTATGAGCCTTGCCCCGTCCTCCGTGTCCAGCACTTCTCGCAATCCGAACGAATGCTTCGATATTCTCGGAGCCAGTACACTGTAATAGCAGTATGGGTATTCTGGCTGGTCAGCTATCTGTTCTGACAGGTTTACCTGATGCCCGATGTGTTTCTCCAGGCCGGACACGATTGCGTTTCGGGCTTGCTCAAAGGTCATTTCACCACTCCCTCCACTAAAAAACGCAGCATCGGGTGGATGGAGTTGTGCGACAGCTTTTGAGTTACTGTATACTGCTGCCCGTCGTAGGTATCACGGATGAGCTGCCCGGTCTTAATCTCCACCGGGTCATCCGTGTAGAGCTTCTGTGTGTTCTGCGTATACGAGCCCTCTGGAAGCTGCTTCCAGTCCATGTTTGTCAGCGGCAGGACAACGCCCCAAAAAGTAGTCACAGGCTCATCCACGGGCATAGACTGCCCGCCTGGGAGCCTTTTGAATGTCCGGTTCGTCACGGTGAGTATATGCAGCATAGCCCGTGGCAGCTTTGGTGTTGCGTACAGCATGAATCATCCCTCCACTTCATACGCTATACGGTCGCGGATATGAGTACCCGTTTCATACAGCGTGGTGTGCTGCGTTTTCTTTGAATAGTCTGATTTCGGCTTTACCCGGTTATCGTCTATGAAATTCTGTACCAGCTGGGCGGCTTGTGCGCCGATGGCGTTTGCTGCGGCATCTGCCGAGATTGCACCCGACAGGACTTTTTCAACCGAGCCTGTAATGATTCTGTCCAGCTTATCTTGGTCTGCGTCGAAGCTCGCCCGTATGAACGAACGCTCCGGCAGTTTTTCGGTTCCGTATTCATGCGCATGAGCGATTTTAAGGACTTCGGAATCTGCGCTTCCAACGATGCCGACGTAAATTTTTTTCCTGCTTAAATCGGAACAGGCAGCTTTCAGCTTTTCAAAGTCCGCTGATATGGTGTTCGTACCCATAATCAATACCTCCTATACAGGTTTATGAGCTGCATCCATTCAGGTCGCTGCGCTTTGTCGAACACCCACACGACATCGGAAATCGTAAAGGATGATAAACCCTGCGAGCCGTTCTGCAAGCTCGTGTATGCTTGCGAGACCATATCCCACAGAAGTCCCTCAAGGTCAGCGGGCAACGTCTGCGGATTATCTTCGGTAGCGTCTTTGGGCAGGACATATCCGGCTTCATAGCTTACTTCGATTGCCCTTTTAGGAGCAACAATGTCGTATGCCAGCCCTCGTCGATACCCGGATTTCAGCCACCCCTCGTCGCGGTAGATGACACCCACGTTCCCGTTTTGCGTATAGTCATAGCGGCTTGGGTCTACTACATTTCCATCCTCTTTAACATACTCAACGCTCACTATGGGGTATTCCAGCGTGACGAGTTCCTGCTGCCCGTCCGCGTCATACCATTGATGGTACGAACGCTTTCCCAAATGCCTGCCGGTCTGACGCTCAATCCAGGCAGAAGCCTTGTTTATCAGCAGCGTGACTATCTCGTCCGTCCGTTCGTCCTCGACATCAGGCAAGCCCAGCATCAGCTTCATTCTGTGCAGCGTTGTCATTGCGTTTTCTGCAAGCATAAGGGCCTCCTTAACAGAGGCGGCAGCTTATTTGTCGCTGCCGCCGGTATCTTTCTTTCCTGCGTTTTTAGCTGTATTCTTGGCATCCTGCGCAGGGGTTTTGTTCTTAGTTTCAGCAGGACTGACAGCCTTGTTTTCTGTCGGCCCTGTGGATTCATAAATTCTTGGCATAGCAATACCTCCTATACAGGCTGTACGGCGCTGTCTCCAAGCGCGATGGCGGCGGTAGCGGTACAGGCTGCGGAAGTCCCCCCGGTGCATACCACCTCGACAGTAGCTTTGATGAACTGCTTGCATCCGGCAAGGTCCATGTCGAAATTCACCAAACCTCCCCCGTCTGCTGCGGTCTCTACAGAAATAGAGCCGTTTTCGTCAAGGGCCTTGTCGATGACCGCCTTTTTATCGGACACAGCAGCAAAGGTTCCGTCCTTGGTGTCGCTTTCCGTCAGTGTCAGCTTTACTGCAAGCCCAGTCGGGGAACCGGACGGGGTTCCCACCTTTACGGCAAGAACCCCGGACAGGAAGCCATAGCGGTCAATCACGTCCGCGCTGGTGTAGGGCTGCACTTTTACGTTCTGTAACAGTTCTCTTTTCATCTATGCTTACCTCCTTATACGGGAACGGCGACCTTGGTAGCCACCGCGAAGCTCTCGTCATGGCGCAGTCCGGTATCGACGTGGTTGATTGCACGGATAAGGGTCTGGTCATTCTCAAAAGCGGAAATCAGGTTGCCAGCATCATCGGTCCAGGACCCCTCGCGGCTGGTCTCAATCTCCAGCGCACCCTGCTCGCCGATTACGAGGTCGTTCCAGTTGCCGAAGATAATCTTCGTCTTGCCGCCGGTGGTCTCAATCAGGTTCGTGGTCTTATACGGATAACCGGCAAGAGTGCCATTCTTATTCATCTCGTCAGCAAAGATAAAGCCGCCCACGTTGTCACGCAGGGATTTGAAATACTGCTCCACGCTGGTGTTGAACGCGAATCCAAGGCCGTCCGCATACACATTGTTCTTCAATACGGCAGCGACCATGTAGTTCGGGAATGCTGCGGTGAGAGCACCGGCATTGCTGCTGTATTCCGTGCCAACGGATGTAGCGTCGATGGTCAGCACGCCCTTGTTGTTCGTAATGCCGAGGGGCTGGAATTCCCCGCCGGTTCCAAGCAAAGCGCCCCAGTCAACGCCGAGCGCCATCTGCTTCGTAACGTCCTGTCCGACGATGACGTCGTTGTCGAAGTTAGTTGAGCGCAGCAGGTCGTTGCTCATCGGAATGAGCGCGGTCAGCTTTTTGGCAGACAGTTTCAGGTTTCCGAACCCAGGTGCGCTTTTCGGAATCGCACGGGTCTCCCCTGTGAACAGTGCGCGGGAGCCGGTCTTAATCTTCGGGATATTCATGTTCCCGTTCGCCATGCCGAGCCGACGAGCGCCAAGGCTGTAGATGATGGTGGCGGGATAGAGCAGCTCGATGATTTCGTTCGCATATACCTCCGGCACGAGATAACCTCCGTCAGTAGGAGAAGTGCTGGACAGTGCCTTGAATTCGTGCGCCATTTCTGAATCCTTGAACAGATGCTCTGCTGTATATGCGGCTCTTTCCGTATCGCCGCCGGATGCGTTGATGCACTTTACGGCACGACCGAACATACCGTATGCAGCCCTGCGCCTTTCAGGGGCAGACATGGATTCCATGCGGGCCTTAAAGCCGCTCTGCGCTCCCGTATCGCGGGAAGCGCCTCTCGATATGAAAAGGCTTGCATATTTGCGCTGCGGTTCCCCTCTGCCTGTGCCGGTAGATGCAGGACCGCCAGACTTGACCTCTCTGCCTGTTTCTGCTGTTTTAATTTCTTCTGCGCCGTCGCCGGACTTCATGCCGCCGAGAGCTGCGATGACCTGCGCGATGAATTCAGGGTTTACAGCATTGCCCTCGCCAGTACCGTCCTCGGCTTTTTCGCCCTCAACGGGGTCAGCCTCGTCCTCACCGGGGTCGGTTTCACCGTCGCCCATTTCCTCCAAAATGGCAGATACTTCGGCGATAATCTCATCCGTGCTGATTTCGCCGTCCTCCTTGCACGCTTTGCGTTTTGCGTCGATATTCGCAAATACTTTTGCAATAAGCTCCGCAAGCTGTTCCTGTGTTAATTTCATAGTATTATTACCTCCTGTTTGGTGACGGGACGATTTCAAATATCATCCCCGACATTTTGGTCTGCTTTACCGGCGGCTTCTTTGATTTCTGCGCCGCCTGTTCTTCCGGCTCTGCCACCGGTTCCAAAAACGGGCTGAGGATGTCAGCAAGTTCCCGGACAACAGCGATAAACGGTTTCAGTGCATCCAGCCTTGTGCGGGACATTTTCCCGGCTTTAGCTTCGAGCTTCAGTTCTTCCGCTATTGACTTGGCTTCTTTGAGGGATTCAGTCAGCGATTTCACTTCGTCAATCTTAGCCTGGTCGTTCATCGCCCATGTAACGATGGAAACTTCCCACAGCCTGATTTCTTTCAGATGACGAGCACCTTCCTCGCTGTCAAAATCGAAGATAATGGCATCGTAACCGATTGACAGTTCGTTCAGAACCCCGTCTTTAAGAAGCGTCCGTACGTCACGCCCTTTTTGTGTGTCGCTGATTTTCCCCCGGATATAAAGCCCTTTTTCATCCTCGCGCAGTTCAAGCGGTTTGCCGATTGGCAGCTCGCAGTCATTGTGCTGGGAAAGAATCTTGATTCTGTCAAAATCTTCCCGTATCGTCTTGGAAAACGCGCCTTTTTCGATGATGTCGTCCCCGTTATCCCGGTTCCCGAAAACAGCTGCGTACCCGGAAAATTCTCCAGAATCCTCATCTACGTTTTCCACGTTAAATCTTACGGCCTTATATTCCCGTGTGACTTCGCCGGATTTTTTCTCTCTGGTGGCGTATTTTGTTCTTTCTCTCATGCGGTCTACCTCCTTTCTTTCAGATTTAGGGCAGCTTAAAAACCGCCGTATGTCAAATAACAGCGGCAGTTGATAACTTCTTCCGCTCGGCTGTCCTCCGGGTCCTTTGGGTATCGGAGACCATTGGAGAACCTCTCATCAATGCCAACCGTCTCGCCCTCCAGTATGACGTGGTTCGGCCCGCGAGTACCATCGCGCGGGTTTTTCTGTTCTCTGTGATGCCATGTTTTTGTCCGCGCTCCCGCAGCTTTCATCATGTCAAACTGCCCTGTAGCAAGCGTGGTCATGGTTTCCTGGCGGGCGATGGTCTTTACTCGCGCTTTCGAGGCATCTTTCAGTTCTGCCTGTATCTCTTTTTTCAGGGTAGACTGGCTTAACCCTGCGGAAATTCCATTTGCGATAATGTCTGCGATTTTATCCCTCGTGGTACTCTCAATCCCCACAATCCGCTTACCGCCGTTTATTATAGCAGGAGATACGAATTCCGGCCTTTCCACATGGTATAGCCCGTAATTCTCCCCGGCGATTTCCGTTCCTTTGTCATACGCCTTTTTCCATATCGGATAGAACAGTTTTGCCAGCTTTTCAGCTTCTGCATTCCAGTCTATAAGCCCCGAAGCTATACCGGCGGTAAGACGTTTCTGCTCCGTTTCAGGCAGCATATCCCAAAGCTCATGGTCGAATGTGCCATCCGGCAGCAGATATTTCGATAATATACCGAACGGCTCACTGTCTGCCTTTTTCGTAAGCCCAAGGGCTGCGTCTATGGCATTCCGCTGTTCTGCCAGATGCCTTGCGGCGGCAGATTCAAACAGCCTTACATTTTCCCGCACGGCCTGTTCTTCCCTGCGCAGCATGGCCTCCACATTCACGCGCCTTGACTTTTGCCCAGGCACGGCAGCTTCTTCCTGCAACAGTGACTGCGATAGTTCTGCCGGGTCATCCGATTCTTTCAGGAACAGGTCGTTTATGGAAACCTTGAATACATCGCCTCCATCCACGTCCGGCAGGTCCATGAGTCTGCGGGCCTCATTCTTAGTGATGAGCCCTTTGTCATAAGCGTCAAGAGCTTTCGATTTATCAAATTCCTTGTCATACGGGATTACCGGGTCGTATTTCCACACGAGGTTTCTTCCGAACAGGGGCAGGAGCTGTTTGTTCACGGCTTCTTCCCGCGCCCCGATTTTAGGTGTCAGCACGTTCTTGGCGTATATATACTGCGCTGCATCAGCGGTGGAGCGGTTGCTGTTCTCCGTGATTCCCATTATCTCACGGGGCATCCCGAAATGTTCCAGGACCGCATCGCGCATGGCTTCCCGGCTCTCTATGAAACCGAGATTCTTTCCGTCGCTGCTCCCAAGCTCCTTTACGTCAACATTGCCAGAGAGGGCTGCTGCCCGGTGGCTATTCTCCACACCTTTGTGTTTCTTGTTCCAGTTTGCCATGAATTCGTCGCGTTGCTCCCTCGAAGCGTCAGGCATGAGGAACACGACCGGAGGCGTTGCGTCATTGTAAAAGAACCGCTTCTGGAACTTCGCAGCATACTCATCAATCTCGACCTCATCAGCGATGCTTTCGGCTGTGCCGAGGCCGCGCATGAACGGGTCGTAAGGATTCAGCTGCTTCATCACGAACATATCATCGACAGGCACAGTCATTGTGATGCCGCCAGGTGACACAATCGTATATGTCGGGCTGCCAAGATGCGGTGTCATTTTTACCCAGTGCGGCGGCACTACCCATAATTCAACGGGCTTTCCTTTTTCATCGCGCTCGATGAGCATAAAGCTCTCGCCCACCAGCATCAGATAAATCTCATGCAGCCTCCACATTGCCGAACTTGACATTTCATACAGGGGGTTGGGCTGTGCCATAAAATCCAGAAACGGATGGTTCGTAAGTTCCGTTTCCGTCCCGTCGTCATTTACATAAAACAGTTTTCCCTCTATGCTTGCGAGGTCACTTGCTATTCGGTCAACGACAGCCAGCCTTGGGCTTTTTGAGAACATGACAAGCCATTCGGCTGTATTTCGTGAGGGCGGTCTGGCCCAGCGCGAGACAAAATTGCCGTCTGCGGGCCGCATATATTCATCCCGCACTTTTTTCCTCCCGATTTCGATATTAAATATTTTCATTCCATTACACCTCATCAAAACGAGTAGCCAAATTCCGGCTTCTCCTGTTCCAGTTCCAAATAGCCATTTGCTGATGCGTCAACCATATCTTTCAGCTTTCCTACTGGAAAGTTCTCCAGCTGGCTGAAATATTCATCGTTCCAGTCTGCCAGCAGCACATCCACGTTCCCGGCAAGCCACTGTGATGAGAACGGCTCTGCCCGTGTTACCTTATCGCCGCTTTCGAGAGCGACAGACACAGCGTAGCCGCCGAGCATACGGACAAAGCTCTGTGCCTGGTCCTTTCCTGCCTGGCCGGGGTCCTGCGGGAGCCTGATTGTTACGTTGCCGTACATCGCCCGGTCGATTGCTGCCGTATCTTTAATCAGCTTTCGGACATCTGCACCGTTTTCTCGCACATTTATTACATTCGCAACTATGACGCGCCCATTTTTCCTTTTTCCGAGCAGGACACCGGCAGTGTATGCGCTGTCATCCTTGCGGCTGTTCTTGCGCAGAGCCTGTGGCATACCGTCAGATTCATCCAGTTCATCAGGGGCAGTAGCGGCCAGGTCCCATGCCCGTACCCATTTCGTGACATCCGTAGGCAGGGCATTGAAAAGCTGGCCCACTTTCGAGCGCTTGAAGTAATGTCCGGCAGAGCGCCGGATTTTCCAGTTACCATTCAGCAGCTGTTCCTGGTCGAATTCTGACATGGCCCTCAACGCGCCCATATATCCGGGGTCGTGCTGCATCATGGCCTTGTTGTCAGTCAGCTTTGCACTGATGAATGATACCGATTTTACATCCTGCTGTTCCTCCGGCGTGTACAGATGGAATGTCTCGTACAGCTCCCACGGCGCATCAGCCCAATGGATTATGTTATTCCTGCGGACAAAGTACCGTATCTTCCCACACCTGCTTTCGTCAGCGTAGCCTGTTTCCGGGTCAATCCACCAGTCAATGAACCGCGCTACCCAGCTTTCCCCGTCGGGGTTGCAGGTCGCACGGATATAAGGCTTCACGCCACAGGTGGAACGGTTCCGGGAGAACATATAAAAGAACTGGCTCTCCGTAAAATGCACGAGCTCATCAAACATCAGGAGCGGAATCTGTGCGCCCTGCCAGTTATACTTTTCCTTTTCGTAAAACATATGGGCGAACGTGACTTTTGCGCCGCTTTGGAACCGCCACTGCACATTGGGCGTGAGCACGCTGTTCGCCCCAAGATACGGATAAATCTCCTGGCTTGTGGCATACAGACCGCCGGGGCTCATAATCTGCGGACGTGACTGCCTGAATATCAGGGCCTCGAAGCGCTTGTTGTCGATGTGCCGGAGACATTCCAGTAGCAGGGCAAAAGTCTTGCCGCCTCCAGCAGCTCCGCCATATATGCAGATGTCCGCAGGAGAACGCAGGAACAGCTCCTGCTTGCCTTTCTGCGGACGTATCTCAATAGGCTTGTTCTTTGCATCATTCTTCTTTCTCGCCATTCTCACCCACCTCCGTATCTCTTTCAGGCAGGTAAATCTGTACTTGCGGCTGGACGGACACAGGGGTTCCAGTAATCTTGGCTTCTACGGCCTTGCGGTCATTAAAGAAATCACCCCCGTATACTTTGAGCGCGTAGATGATGGCGGTGGTATCACCGCTTGCTACGCGCTCCATTAGTTTGTTCTGGCACATGGCTACGACAGACAGCCGCCCGGAACTTATTGCTTTTTTCAAAGCGGGGTGTTCTTTTTGAAGATTCTGCAAGGTACGCCTCGATATATCAAAAGCCTCCGCAATTTCTGCCATCGACTTCCCCTGCATGGACAGGGCTTGAATGATGGCGAGATTGTTCTCAACTTCACCAGATTCTACCCATCGTTCAAACAGGTCCTTTCTTTTCTTTTCATTCTCCATACCTCTCCGCTACCTTTGCTATGAGCGCCTCCATAAGCCCCCGGTGCTTATTATGCTTGAAGCCGCCAGGGTACTCGATGTTCAGTTCCTTTTCCAGATATTCCTCGTAAACTTCCGTAGGAAGCTGTTTCGGCTTTGTGCAAGCGCAGTAGATGTACCCGGCATTGCAGGCAAGAACGCCGACTTCCTCAAAGTAGTTTTCGAGCAACTCGATAAAGCTCTCCCGTGTGTGGAACTTCTGCTTGAACACGATTCCGTTCGTGACACCAAGCGTATAGTTCTTATCGTCGAGATACCAGAGGCAGTCACCGGCCCCGGCAGAGAGCTTCGTCTTTTCATAAGCCTTTTCCACATAGGCGATGTTTCTTGTGCAGGTAATCAGCGTCCCGGACGCTTTCAGGACAGCGTTGCAAGCAGTGAGGACAGCCTTTTCAAACTCATCATCCACTACTGAATTGATTACAGCCTCCAGAACGCAGTAGTCAAACAGCCCGTGCTGACGGACCTCTTTCTCCGCATTCAGGATGTTGGCTATGATGCCTTTCATGTCCAGCTTATTCGCCCCTTTCACCATCAGCGACGGCTCATAGGCGTGAATATTGTAGCCCTTGGATTTCAGCAGCTTCACATACGCCATGCGCCCGGCCCCTACATCAATGATGCTGTCGGACTTTTGCAGACGCGGTATCAGGTACTTCTCATACAGCACAGATGTATTCGACTGCCTCCCGTCCGTGCTCAACCGTTTCGGCTGCGCGAGGAACTGGTGGTAGGTATGGATTCCGAGGTTGTCAAAGTTGTACTTTCCATACTCGATGCCCATGCAGTCGAGGAACTCCTTTACGTCCTCGTTCGGGATGGCATAGCACAGAACGCCGTAGCCCAGCTTCTTCGCGCAGTACGCATACTCCGCGTTCAGGATGACATTGCCGTTCCCGTCCGTAACTACGCTTCCCCATTCGCCATACCTGGACATGAGCTTCGTAATCTCGGAGCAGATAAGCACATTCTGCGGCTCGCTCTCAATCCTGATTTTATCAGAGGGGCAGTAGTGGTAGCCTCCTACGGAATAATCCTCAATGCAGACGGACGTTTTACTGGTCTCAATCGAGTTGTGCATGAGGTTGAACAGGATTTCATCCTGCAAATTCGGTGTCTTGATTCTGATGCACGGCAGATATTCCAGCCCGATAGCCGTGGCTGCCTTTTTCCTCTGATGCCCCGCCGTTATGACATTGTTCGTGGAGTTCACGATAAGCGGCTTCACCATGCCGAACCTGCGGATGCTGTGCTGTAACGCCTCCAGAGCCTCCGGCGTAATGGAGCGCGGGTTGTATTCCGAGCCTGTCACTTCGTCAATCGGGACTTTCTCTATGAAGTCAATCATTCTTTTCCACTCCTTTCAGCAGATAGTCAGCAAAGCTGCCGCCAAGAATCGCACCGGAATCAATGTACTCCGCGTACTTTTCATTCAGCCTGTCAAGCTCCACCTGGGAGATGTAGAACGCCACGTCCCCAAATCGGAACTGGTTGAACACAGGGGCTGCCTTGGATTCCTTTTTCTGCTCGCTGCCCGTCTGTGGTTCAGATGGTGCATCCCCCGCTACAGTAGCAGAGACAGGAGTAACAGGAGAGGGGGATTCAGGTGCGCCATCGGCTGCTGCCTCTGTATCAGGGTAGCTGTAGCTATCCGGTGTGTCTCCTGATTCATCTTCGCCATCATTTTCACCAACTTCGTCATTTGGCATATTCTTGACAGAGTTGCCGTCGATTGTCTTGACAGAGGGCTTCTTGGGCTTGTCATTCACGCCCATGAAGTTGAACGCCGGAATCTTGATTTCTGCCTGTTCCGCGTCGATGTCGAACACTTCCGCACTCAGCTCGAACCGGTCGAGCAGCAGCTGGTTCTTCTCCAGCGTCAGGTCCACAAGGGACAGTTCCTCTTTCAGCTTTTCAAAATCCCAGTCACTATACTCACTCGTCTTGTTGTCCACCAGACGGAACAGGTTAATCTGCTCATCAGTAAGCTCATCGGCCATGATGCACGGGATTACGAGGATTCCTAACTCCTTACAGGCGCGTACCCTCGTATGGCCGCACACAATGGTATAGTTCATGTCAATTACGACCGGGAACAGGAACCCGAACCTCTCGATGCTGTATTTCACCTTTTCAACGGCAAGGTCATTGTTCCTCGGATTATTTTCATACTCCCGCAACCGGGATGTAGATACGTCTCTGATTGTCATTCTTCCCCACCTCCTGTCAGGAACATAACAAATCCCATATAAGTCTTGTTCTTAGCGATATATTCATCGTAAACCGCCTTTAGCCGAGCGTATTCGTCCTCCGTAATAGGCAGCTCGTTGTTGCCGAAAATAAGGAACTTGTTATCGGTAAAGAATTTGCGGTCACGGTTCGGGGTGAAGAAAGTGGTCTTGAAGTCCATCCCGATACCATCCAGTTCCTGATGCAGCTTGCCGACATCCCATGTTGAGTATTCGTGGCTCTTGTTGTCGATGATACGCGCCAGCTTGGAATCTTCTTCGGAGAGATTCTGCACGATACATGGCACTTCTTCAAGCCCCAGTTGCTTTGCGGCTTTCAGCCTCGTGTGGCCGGAAATGATGACGTTTTTTGCGTCAATGGTGATTGGATTCAGGAATCCAAAGTTTTTGATGCTTTCAGCGACTTTTGCCACACCAGCATCATTCCTGCGGGCGTTCCCCTCATACTCGATGAGTTCGTCCACTCGTTTTGTGATGATTTCCATGTTGTCCTCCTTGTATGTGTGCTAAAATATATTCAGGATAAACACCGCTACCGCTGGGCATTTATGCCGAGGGTTTCAGCAATATCCTGTATCGTTTTTACGGAAAGCGGAATGCCTTTCTTACCGTAATCATGCTCCAGATAGTAAGCCACAATTTCTTTTGGCAGCGCACCCACAGGATTTCCTTCCTGTACCACTGCACCCGGCGGCGTTTCAAATCTGATGTTTGCATATTTCTTATCCATGAACATTCCTCTCTGTTTTGAGCATAAAAATGGGAGCCAAATCTAAACGAACGGCTCCCATTGTTTTTTCACATATTGAGTTGTCGTTTTGCCTTAGTAAAGGCCCCATTCAGCAAACGCCTCGAATCCTCCGACAGACCGGATGAACTGCCGGGCCTGCTCCACGATTTCTCCGTAAGGCTTTCCGTCAATCATGTCGTCTCCGATTGCACAGAACAGCTCCACGGGCTTGCCAGTTTTCTGCGCTTTCAGGAAAGCATATATGTTCACGGACACATCCGCTTTTGAGAGGTCTTTTCCGTGCAGCCCGCCGCCGGTTACTGAATCTGCCATGTCCGAACCCAACTTGCGGTTCGTGGCTCCTGTGTCAACGTCCGTGCCGCCAGTCCAGTCCCCGATGGGGTTGATTTCTGCGTCCGGGTATTCCTGTTTCAGCTCATCAGCCTTTGCATTGCTCTGGCAGATGATAAGACGCTTGCTCACGGAATCGAAGATATACTTTCCGTCACACGGGTATTTCTTATAAATGTTCCGTGCGATAGAGGAAAGCATCTTTTGCTCCCTCGTAATCGGCATTCCTTTGAAGATGCCGTTGTCGCCACACCGGAATCCCGCAGTCTGGTTTTCAGCAAGGTAGGCATCCTGCGGATGGATGTCAAGGTCTATATCAACCGGGCCTCCAGCGATTCGCTTTACAGCCTCGATTATCGACGCGACGCGCAAATCCTCTACAGATGTCTCGATGATGATGTGGCATATTTTATGCCCTATGAGAACCTCTACAGCTATCTTTGGGTCCTCCTGCTGCCCGTAGGCTAAATCGACGATTGCACCAGCTATCCGGTCTGCAATCTTGTCAGGGTGTGATGGATTTACTTTTTCTATCATAGCTTTCAATTCCTTTGCTTTATTTTTTCATTCCCTGTCAGGGGAGGCCCCAGCAGGTCACAGTCTGCGTCGGGCGCGTCCTGGACATACCCGTAGTGGTTGGCGTAGCAATACGCGCATCCGTTCCGGCAGGTGCTGTAGGAGCCGATGTCAACGCTCTCTACGCACTGGCACAGCCCACGCTGGTTCCTGTCTTTCGGCTTTTCAACCCCGAACATTCTGCCGTCAATGCAGCAGGAGTGGGGCAGCCCTATGTCCTCTGCACAGGATGCCAGCGTAATCCCGTGCGCGGCTGCGATTTCAAAAAGCTGCTGCGCGAGTTCTTTCTGCTGTTCCGGCGTAAGCGGCTGTATATTGAGTGGCCGCAGGTCAACAGTCCTATAGGCATCAACAAAGCTCATAACAGCCTTATGCGTATGCCCCTCCAGCGCCTGGGCGATTTTGGTGAATGCCCGGATGTGGTAATCCCAAGTATACCTGTCGTTTATGAAAACCGGGTCATACCGCCATATAGCTTTATTGGCTCCGATTTTCTTAAACGCCGGTATTACGACTTCATGCTTGTCGGGAATGTTCTTTTCAACATCTCGGCCATACGGAGTGATTGTATACTGGAAATAATATTTGAAGCCCTCCAGCTCGTGAATCCTTTCGAGCATTGGGGCCGCGTTCTTCGTCCAAAAAACAAACCCGTCTACCTTGTCGGGCGTGAGAGTGACACGCCCGACCTGGAGAGGGTTGTATGGGTTTCTAAGGAGGACAAATCCTTTCCCAACACGGTTGTAAAACCACTCGGAAAACAATGCAGGAATGTCCGTCCGTCTGCTCGCGCTTATAATCATAATGGCATCCCATCCTTTAAGTAATTTGCGAATATCCAGTTACGGCAGGTCCTCTGCGATTTGGTGAAGTTTCCCGGCGGGTTCGGCACATAATCCCAAAAATGGATGCGCCGAGCGTTCGTAATATCGAGCTTGATTCTGTCATTCTCGATGTGGATTTCCGAATTTCTGTCAGGCACGAACGCCACATGGGTGTTCAGCTCCCACACAAACCCCTCGCTCAATCCGCACAGATAATATGCTTTGGCAGCAGGGTTCTGTTTGACATCAATGTCCACGACTGCGCTTGACTTGTGCAGGGTTCCGTAATATACCCGGTTGTCCTTGCCGCCTATGAAGCACTTCGCGCAGCATTGCGTGATGTCCACATTGCATATGTCCCGGAGCCAGAAAAAGTTGCATTTCTTCAAAATCTCCAGGTGCAGGTGCATGGGAATTTGCCCGACCATAAATCTCGACGTTATCATTGTAGCACCTCCTATATGTCAAATCAATGACAGGTTTGTGACACGACAACGGAGACCTCGGAAATATCCGGGTTCTGCACCATGAACCAGTCGCCGAGGGACCGCAGCACATCTTCCTCGCTGCACGGGAGCGTAGGGAAAAACTCCACGCCGGTCTCGCACATCGCGCTGCGCACCGATATGAAGCCCATGTCGCTGCCGCTTACCCGCGTCCGAGCTACTTTCGCCCGCTCGCCGTGGTCTGTGTAGCTCTCAAACAGGGCGTGTGACAGTGGATTCCCCGCACTTATGGAGCTGCCCACCGCCAGCTTCGCCAGCGTTACATGGTAGCCTCCAGGAACAATTCCCACCAGTTCGTACCGGCTCACATTTGAAACATAGTCCGGGAGCGGATTGCCACCCTCGAACGGTTTTGGGTTGAAGTTCTTAATCATAATTCTTTCCTCCTGTTAATTCATACTGCCTTGCTATATCATCAGGGATGCTTTCTGCGAAGTCTATGTAACCCCACGCCTCCCTGCTGATTTCCTCGCAGAACGTCCTGCGGTCGAAGTTGTGGATTTCCTCCACTTTGTATCCTGTGGGGAACGTCCCCGGACCCACGGGCCGCTGTGTGCTGTAATATCTCATGTTACGCCTCCTTAAAGCTCATATTCTTTATTTGTGGTTCCTTTGCCCTTGTACCTTACGCTCGGTTTTACCCACACTGTCTTGCCAGATTTATACCGCCGCAGGAACCCTCTCACGTTCACTTCATGTTCCGGCTTTGTGTACGGGCGCTTTACCCCATCCGGCTTTTGGAGCGCGTCCTTATCGAAGCTCTGGATGGAGTAGAACTTCCTGATGACAGGTTTGGGCTTCCGGCTGCCTTTTTTCTGGTTCCTATTTCCATTCTTAGGCTCAAATGCCCTCCGCTCGTCAACCGTGACGATTTCCTGATAGTAGGTCATAAAGAGCATCAGGGTATGGTATTTAAGCGCTTCTTTCTTGTCCGTATTGTCGAACTCTATGACCAGCCGCAAAGCATCCTGCTTCGCTTTCGGCAGGTGCGGGGCAAATCTGTAATTGCTTGCTGTCCATGTTGCAGGGTCATAGTCGAACGTAACCACTGGCGGGAGATGCGTCAGCATTCCAGGGAACACGGACAGTTCCACGATGCCGCCTTTGCTCTCAAACGTAACTTCTATCTGCTCTTCCCGGAGTTCGATGATTCCTGATTCCAAAGGGGCGTGGAATTCTACTTTATCCAGCCAGCTTTTATTCTCAAAATACCAGTCCAGGACCATCTGCATCCGGGAGTTGCTCTTGACAATTATCCTGTCAGCCTGTTGACGGTTCATCTGCATCCCTCCTTTCTTATTTCGCTAAGTAATCGCGGAGCCCCTCTTTGCTGATTCCTTTTACGGAACTGCAATCATCCATGACACTTTCGTACCACTCTGCATCGGACGTGTCGGCTCCTTTTTTCTTTGCCCACGATTCTATTTCCAATTTCAGGCTATTTGCCTGTTCAAGGAGAGCATTCAATCGGTCTATCTTTTTTGCTTATATATTCGGGAAAACCCCTTTCCATTTCCCACCCCTCCGGTCTCATAGGCATCCACCGCAGCAACCATATTCCACGTTGGAATTGAATATCTCATCTATTTCAGCAACATAGCATTTCAATTCTTCCGGAAGAAGCTGCGCATCAATTTTCCACTCTCCTGCGTGAACATAAGAGCCTGTGTAATTTCCGCTGAACCCGCATTCTCCACCGCTGCTCCAGAATTTTCCGTGCTGCCCGCTGTCATATCCGAATCTGTGCTCTACTCCATCTATCTCCAGGGTGAGGATTCCTCTGCACAAGTTCGGCCATTTCCCCGTATAGGAAACAAATCTGACGTGTCCTGCGTCTGCTTTATTAACAACGCTCATTTGGTCTCAGCCCCTCTCACCACAGATTCCATCTCATTCACAATCTCTTCTATCTTCTCCTGGTCTTTTTCAGCGAGCAGCTTCTCTCCCAGCTCTAATAGTCTCTCGGCTTCACTTGCCAGCCTGTCGAGCTCTGCCTCTTTCTTCGCCCTCGCCTCATAGAACGCGGAATCTTTCAAAGCATTCTCCCAGTTGTTGCAGAACTCCCGGACCTCTCTTACGTTACAGAATCCGGTTTCGGCTTCATAACCGTTACGTGCTGTGAATACCTCGTACTTATAATCACGCCTCTTGTCATCAATCGCGATACCGAAATACAGCTCGTCCCGCTTGCTGTCGTCCATCGGCTCGAACCTCACGTCATCATAGAGAGGATGCTCTGACGCAGGACAGTTATTCTTGAACCACACCCGGTAATTATCGAGCAGGTAATCGCTCGTGATGCCGTCAAGAATTTTCCATATCTTTGCCAGCCTTTTCGTGAGCTCGTCATCCTTACAGAACCAGTCGTACCATCCGGCCTCAATCTGGACGGTTCTATCAGGGCTTAAAAAATCACCCCGGCGGTACTTCTCACAAAACTCCCGTAACGTCATTTCCTTTTTAGCCATCAGCTTGCCCTCCTTATTTTCATTTCTGACAGCGCATCCGTTAATCCGTCCCATTCGCAGAAATGGTTCGGCCCGCCTGTCCAGTCTTTCTCATGTGCCATCGTGCGGTATAAAACCTCGCTGTACCATCTTCTGCTGAACCGCACATCGCTTACGGACACATAAACAAATCTGCCTGTTTCCTCATCCTGCAACACCGCAGAAAAACAGTAGTGGTTCTTGTTAAACTGGAACAGCCGATAGCCAGCCGCAGCAGCCTGTTTTCTGAGGTCTGCCCTTGCTTCCCGCTGGAACGTGAGATAATCATTCCCCGCATATCCGCCGGATGAGAATTCGTGCTTCGTCCATTTCTTTAATTTGTTCGCCATAATCAATCCCTCCTATTCGCAATCCGCTTTACGAGCCTTGCTGCCTGTTTCAGCGCCTTTGCCTGTACGTCCAGCCACGTTTCATCTGCACTGGGCGGCAGCTCCCCGTGTTTCTTTTTCTTTATCTCGGACGGGCAGCACAGCCTCTCGCAGATGTCAGAATCATAAATATCCGCGCACCCCCCGTAGCTGTACTGGTTCCAGTCACTTGCTCCGTTCAGCAGGTCTGCATCCACGATTTTCCCGATACGGGTATTCGCGTCGTCAATGCTCAGGTTCTTTCCGGTTATGTATGCCTCGAACAGTTCCTCTGCATAACTACGAACGCCCTTATCCCAGGCGCTCCGCACGGGATGGCTCTCGATTTCCTTGTAGACTTCCGCTATGATTCGCTGCATGGTTTCACCTCCAATCGTCTCCGTATTTTTCTTTCAGGTATTCATCCCGGTTTCTGATTTTTGCAACGGATTCAGGGTCAGAACCGTCAAGCTCCACAATCAGCTTGTAATTTGACTGCTGCTCCACACGGTTAATCAGGAAAGCCCTGAGATTGTGATAGCCCCTGTCGTCATACCCGAATCCTCTCCGCAGCCTTTTGTGCAGCAGTCTGTGTGCTATCGTGATTTTCCGTTCTTCCAGTTTTATGTCCATCTATCCACCTCCGGCTTGATTTCCTCCAGCAATCGCCGCTCAATCCAGAACTGTTCGCCATCAAGGGCGACTTTTACCATGTTCCTGCCGGGCTGAACCACTGTCGCAAGCGGCCCGATGTCTGGAATCTTCACTTGCGTTCCAACAATCATCCTTTCTCCTTTCCAGCAACTAAAAAAAGCCCGCTATTCTGCGAGCTTTTCTATATAGGCAAATTCAGCTAACCATCAAAAACATCACAACTTGAAAACGGATTGATTCAGATACAGCCAAGGGAGACTTCCATTGGGCAGACGATACTTTCAGCGTTGGAAGGGATACTTGTGCCTGCAGAGAAGAAAGATATAGAGGTGTATTATGATAATACAACAGACTATATTGTCCTGCATGATCCAAAGTGGACAAGTGAGGCACTGTTTAATGTAATGGAAAATGCCATTAAGTATACACCGCAAAACGGAAAACTAACAATACTGCTTAACAGGACAGAAAAGTATATCAAGATTTCAATCAGAGATACCGGTATTGGAATCCCGCCTGCTGATCTGTCCAATATTTTTATAAGATTTTGGCGTGGGAATACAAATATATCAGAGGGAAATGGTATTGGTCTGTATCTGTGCAAACAGATTATTACTCTCCAGCATGGCTACATTTTGGTGAATTCTACTGTTAATTCCGGAAGTGAATTTGAGATTTTTATTCCGCTGTGATTCTGTTAAGATTTCTGCAACATTTCCTCTTTATAATGAAAAATAACAGTGTCGTTCAGACGAATGTGGAAATAATACAGTAGGAGGCAGTTCACTATGCAGATATTGCAGACAAAACATTTAAAAAAATATTATGGGAAAGAACCTAACATCACCTGTGCAGTGGATGATGTGGATTTATCTGTCAATAAAGGAGAATTCGTTGCCATAGTCGGTACTTCCGGCTCTGGTAAATCAACTTTATTACATATGATCGGCGGTCTGGATACCCCGACTTCCGGTTCGGTCATTGTCCATGAGAAAGAGCTTTCCCAAATGAACGATGAGGAACTTACCATTTTCCGCAGACGGAACATAGGGTTTGTTTTTCAGAATTATAATCTGGTTCCGATCTTAAATGTATATGAGAATATCGTCCTGCCTGTGGAGTTGGACGGAGGCATCGTAGACCGGAATTTTGCGGATGAAGTGATTCATGTACTTTCTTTGGAAAATAAATTGAAAAGTATGCCGAACAATCTTTCCGGCGGACAGCAGCAGCGTGTAGCAATCGCAAGAGCGCTGATCACTAAGCCTGCAATCGTCCTTGCCGATGAACCTACAGGTAATCTCGACAGCAAGAGCAGTGCCGATGTATTGGGGCTTTTAAAACTTACAAGTGAGAAATTTAACCAGACTATTGTAATGATTACCCACAATAACGACATTGCCCTTCTTGCGGACCGTATCATCCGCATTGAAGACGGCAGGATTATGGGATAAGGAGGACGGTGCAGTGATTTCTTTATTTACGGCAAGCTCAAATAAGATAATAAACCGTCTGGCAGACAAAAGTATTAGAGCCGACAAGCGCCGCAATATTTTTATCATTATAACGATTGCGTTTGCCTCCTGCCTTATGATGTCACTTGCTCTTTATGTTTTCGGCGGCAGTTACCAGACCAGAAAACTTTACCAGGGACGTTTACAGGCGGCAGTTCTCTATGTGAATCCAGAGCAGTTCACCGCTTTATCAAAAGATGAAACGATTGAGCAGGTGGGATTGTCGCTTGTTATGCCGCTGAAGGAACTGCGGATTGGAAAGGACAGGCTGAGTGTAACATATTATGATGAAGCGGCTTTCCTTCTGTATTCCCATGAATTAACGCAGGGGCGGCTGCCTGAAAAGGAAACAGAAATTGCCATTCCAACATCTTATCTGGAAAAACAGGGGATAGAACCAGCGCTGGGAGAGTCAGTTACCCTTGAATTGGGGCAAAATGTTCCTTCAGAATATACAGTCTGTGGGCTGATAAAGGATGAGAACGCAAGCAATTCATATGAAGTTCTGGTTTCACAGGCACTTTTGGAATCCTATTTTTCGGGTATGGACATTCCTTATTCGGCGCTGATACGGATGTCTGGAAGTGAGACTATGGGAACGGATGAATTAAAACAGTATATCCTTGCCTGTATGGAGCCTTATGGTTTTGGTGAAGCGGATATTGCATTCAGTTCTTCTTACTTTAGTACTTTTGATAACGCATCCAGTAACACGCTTACCACTGTGCTGGTCAGTATTTTGATTATTATTGCCTGCTCTACGGTTGTTTATAGTCTGTTTTATATATCTGTCACAGGGAAGGTAAAGGAGTATGGGCGTTTGCGTGTTGTTGGTATTACCCAGAAACAGATGAAGTATCTTGTGCGTAAGGAAAGCCGGAAACTGTCACTGCTGTCCATTCCTGCAGGTATAGTTAGCGGCAGTATCATTGGATACCTGCTCATTCCCGATGGCTGGTACTTACCGAATACGGTCAGATTTGCAGTTATTACCGCCCTTGTTATGGAAATAACAGTCGGGCTGTCCATACGGAAGCCTGTGCGGATTGCCACATCAGTTTCTCCGGTGGAGGCAGTCAGAATTACGACAACAACAGATGTTGCGAAACTTGGTGACACAAAAAAACTTCACCGGAAGATTACACCTTATACCCTTGCCGGGATTAATTTTTCCCGCAACAGGAAACGGACTGTCCTGACCTTATTTTCTTTGGGATTTACGGGGATTTTCCTCATGTGTGCATCTACCATAATGCTGTCTATAAATCCTGTGGCTATGGCCTACCAGCAATTGTATGGTTATGAATTTGAAGTATCCCTGTCTCCAGCTGGGGATACATTTTCCCCATATGTTCCGGTAGCTGATAAATTACAGCAAAATAATCCGTTAAATCAGGAGCTTTTCACAAAATTAACTGAGGAAGCAATGGTTGGGGATATATTGTCAGTTCAAAGCTGTACTGCAAATATGTTCTTTCCTGATAATGTCAATGTGGAGGATCAGCCTTATTATGATATAGTGGGGCTTTCAAGAGAGTATCTCGAAAGTTATCAGGATGCTTTGTTAAATGGGACATTGGATTACGATAAGCTGGTTGAAGAACATGGAATCATAATAGATGATTCTTCCGGCATGGTGAAATCATTTGCACATTATGAAGCTGTGGTAGGGGATACTGTTCAAATAGAAACTGATGAAGGAGAAAAGATTCCATTTAAGGTAATGGCAACTGTCAATCTGCCGGATAAGCTTTATGAGGGATACTATATTTTTGTACCACAGGATTTACTGAACGTGATCAAAGCTGGCACAACGAATTTTAATTCAAAACTGTTATTCAGTACAGATTTAGCAAATATTTCTCAGGCAGAAGATACCATTTATGAGATTTGTGGCATTAACCCGGAACTGGAAGTCCGGAGCATCAATGAAATGATTTCCTTCCTTGAAGAATCATTAAAAATAGCGATGAGAGCAGCCTATGTACTGGTGGTATTTATCGGTATCTTTGCACTGATTAACCTTATCAATACGCTTATGACTAATTTTGTTTCGAGACAGCAGGAATTTGGTGTTCTGCGTTCTGTCGGGCTGTCTAATAAACAGCTGTCAAAAATGCTGTGGGCAGAATCTTTTCATTATGTATTGGCAACAATGGCTGTTACTTTGACGATCGGGACTATCCTCGGATATATTTTATGCCGGGCATTCAGTCAGATTGGTCTGTTAGGGGAACTGGACTATACATTCCCATTACTGCCTATGTTTATTTTCTTTGCGGCTCTCGTGATGATTGCTTTAGGATATTCTGTACTGGCTATTCGCTATTGTGAAAAAAGGACACTTGCAGAGTATGTGAAAGGAATGGAATAATATGGATATTGCTTTGGAACATGATTTTGTTGGAAAAGCAAGAGAAGCAAAGAGTGGTTGATTGATATGTGGCTGTAAAGGACCGGGGAAGGTTTGTCAGGTATATTCCCCGGTCTTTTATCTGTCTTTCGGGGAAAAAATCTGTACGCCGGGATGAAGTGAATGATATTTAGAGGGGATTATGTTATAGTTAAACTATTTGAAAAATGAAACGGAGGAAAACGCTTTGAAAAGGATAGTGATAACTTTTATAGAATGTATATGCTTTTTCTTAGGGTGGGCAATATTGTCAGCGGTGTTGCCTTTGTCCAATTCGGATAATCCTGCTGTATGGAGATTATGGGCAGAAATCACACCGTTGTTGTCAATTATAGCATTTACATTCATTTTTTTGTTAATTGAAAAGAAAACTATAAAATTACAACTTTTTAATAATCCGGCAAAAGGAATTATGATAGGAATTATAACGGGAATTTTGTGGTTGGGAGTTCCTGTATTTATTATGAAGTTGATGGGAGTTATAGATTTTAGCGGAAAGAATGATATCCCTTTATTTTTCGTATGGGTATTGGCGGCTTTTCTGAATGTTATCATGCAGGAACTGCTTGTGAGGGGCTTACTTTATCAAATTCTGAAACAAAAGCATAATATCGTGGTTTCTACCATAGTAACCACGGCGCTGTTTACATTATTGCATGGAGGCGCATTTGAGGCGGGCGTGGTTCCGGTAGTGAATGTTCTCACAATGAGTCTGCTTATGACGGTTATTTTGGAATATAGCGGTTCTCTTATAGCACCAGCGGTCATGCACTTTATATGGAATGGGATAGGTGCGTTAGTATTAGGTGGTGTGTCGCTGGCAGATGATTACCCGCATCTGCTGAATATGACTTTTTCAGGAAGTGACCTTTTATCTGGCGGGGAATGTAAAATAGAAGGAAGTATTGTTGTTTTGGCAGTTAATGTCATACTGCTTGCAGTATTTATCGGATTACAGAGAAAAAATAGGAATGGCATAGCAGACCATGTATAATAAAAAGGGGTATTGCATTCACACCACAGTACCAATCCCCTAAACATAAAACAGCAAAGGAGGCATGAACCAATGCTTCAGATAGCAGTCTGCGAGGATGAACAGGCGGACAGGGATCACCTCATAGGCATCCTGAAACCGCTTTTAGACAAATACATAGAATCAGAAGAATACCGGATCACAAACTTTATCTCCGGTGGGGAGCTGTTACAGTCGGACGACAGCTTCCACCTGATCTTCATGGATATTATGATGGAGGGCAGGAACGGAATCGAAACAGGACAGGAGCTTTACAGCAGGAACCATTCTGCAAAGATCATATACATCACAAATTTCGGGCAATACTGCATGGATGCAGTGAACACCGTACATGCTTTTGCCTTTTTGGAAAAGCCGGTATCGGCGGCAGCACTGGAGGAACAGCTGCAGGCATTTCTGCGGCAGCATCGGAAAGAAGAAGTGCGGCTGGAGTTTAAGAACGTATCCTATGAGGAAAACGGCGTCCTGTCGGAAAAGCCTGTCCTGTTGCTTCCCGTTGATACGATCCTGTACTTTGAATACATCAAGGCGAAAAAGAAGGTCAAAATCGTGACGGAAAATATGCTGTACGAGTACCCGGATGCCATCAGCGGACTGGAGGAGCGGATGCAGCCTTACGGTTTTGAGACGAGCTGCCGGGGCATCCTTGTAAACCTTAAAAATGTGGCAAAGACAAAGGGATATGAGGTCGTGTTGAAAAACGGTGTGTCAGTGCCGCTGTCACAGAAGCGGGTGGCGCAGTTCAAGGAACGGCTCAACGAATATATCCATAGCAGTGGGGAGTAGGGGCATGGAAAATTTAGTATATCTGTTCAGTTGCTTTCTGTCATGTGTGATCATTGCCGGGCTGATGTTCCAGTTCATGGGTGACCGTTATGGGAAAGCCTTTGGAAATCCGTGGGTTTACCGGATTGCCGCCGCTGCCGCCGTGGTGATCGTAACGCTGGTGAACTTAAAGCATAATACATGGTGGAATATGGGGACAAATTTTCTGGTGTTCGGTATTGTCAGTTTTATCTTTTATGAGGATAAAACTGACAGGAGATACTGGCGGGTGGTGGAATCGGAATGCTTTTTTATCATGATTGCATTGTTTGAGGGCATCGGTGTGTTTGGGATTGACCTTTTGATGGAAAAACTTTCACTTATGCCGGAGGATGTGGTGATCACGGGCAGCATAGAGGTGGCTTTTTCAAAGCTGGTGTTGATCTTCTTTTACTATGCCCTGATGAGACGGCTGTGGAAAAAGGATTACAGGCAGAGCCGGACGCAGATGATTCTTTACCTTGTCATGTTTTTATACAGTGTGGTCAATTTTATCATCCTTGTAACAGCGGTCACAAGGAAAGCAGACTATTTCCTGCTATGTGCAAACCTATGCTGCGTTGTCTTTGCGAACCTATACCTGTTTTATTCCCTGAAAGTGGAGGATGAAAAGAACAGCATGGAGTTCCAGATCGCTATGATGAAACAGCAGGAGAGTATGCAGTTTGAGCATTATGAGAGGCAGCGGGAGAAATACGGAAAATCTATTGAAATCCTCCATGATGTCAGCAAACACATCCGTTCCATTGAGGAGCTGTACCGGGCAGGCGTGACGGACAAGGCAATGGAATACACAAGGCAGATCGGGGGCATCTTAAAGCCCCTTGTGCCGGAGGAATACTCTGACAATCCCATGCTGAACATTCTCCTTGCGGACAGGAAGCAGGCGGCGGAGAGCATGGGCATCCGGTTCGTGGTAAAGGTGGAAAGCACAGGGCTTGGTTTCATAGAGCCGGTGGATGTGACAACGCTCTTTGGGAACCTGCTGGAAAATGCAATGCAGGCTGCCCTGAAGTGCAGCGGGGAGCGCTATATCAAGGTGCATATCAAAAATTATAATGAGATGCTTTCCATTCGCATTGAGAACAGTGTGGAACAGGAAGTGAGGATAAAGAACGGCAGACCAGTAAGTACAGGCGGGAGAGGCACTGGCATCGGCTGTCTGAATGTGCAGCGGTGTGTGGAGAAATATGGTGGCAGTGTCCTCTATAAAAACGGGAACGGGAAATTTTACAGCGACGTGATCCTGAACCGATAGGCGGAAAAGCGTAAACCATAAGGTAGATTTAGGATCAGTTTAGAGCATTTTAGAGAAAAAATATAAAAAAATCTGTACTTCGGGGAAAAAATCTGTACCTCGGGATAAAGTTATAGGGTTTTATGTTCAGATTTCCGATAATAAAAGTGACAGTGCAGTATATGCAGGTGTAGTACATGCACCGAAAATGAAAACGGATTTTAAGAACAGGATCAAGGAGGACAAAATTATGGCAATTACAGGAGTGAACACTTACAACAGTGTGTACGAGAATGTGTACGCAACAAAACAAAAGGAAGAAGCAAAGGGAACTTCCGTAGCGCAGAAAAAAACGGATACCGAAAATAAAGGTGATCTGTTAAATCAGTTGCAGGATAAGTATTCTAATTTTGACATTACGGCGGGCACTTTCTCTAAAAATCAGGTTTCGTCATCAAGTAAAGGTTTTCAAGGAGTTATGGTAAGCTCTGCATATTTGTCAAAGGCAGAAAATGATGAGGCTACAGCGAAAGATTTAGACGAAATGTTAAGCGGGGTAGAGTCTGCATATAACTGGCTGAAAAATGCTTTTGCAAGAGATGGATTGGAATTAGTATCCTGCGGGTACTACATTGACGAAAATGGAAATATGGGTTCTTACTCTGTTGTTGAAAAGAAAAACAGTATGTTTGATGGTCTGACAGAGCAGAGTGAAAAGAGTGCCGACAGGATAAAAGAAAAACAGGAAAAAGCACGAGAACAGAAAAAGGCTGATGAAAAGAAAGCGGAAAAAAAGAAAGCAGAAGAAGATCAGGTAAAATCTTCAAGGGATAAAGTTGTTGTTGTGGCATCCTCAAATGAAGAATTGCTGAAAAAGGCGAAAGACGCAGTAAATGGAACAAATGAAAAAGTGTTGACTAAGGAAGAAAAAGCAGTGGGCAATAACTTTGATTACAGTATATAGTTGCGATGTGTAAGTGAATTCAAATTTGGGGGCATAGGAGGATAATACAATGGCAATAAATGTAAATCAGGATTACAGTCAATTTTTTGTGGGGACGGAGCAGTTAAAAAGCTATGGTTCCAATTCGGCGGCGAAAAAAGATACCTTGGTAAAATATCGGTTCAATACCACGGACGAACACGGCAATAAGGTCATGGATAAAATGAGCCGGGAAGAAACCTTACAAGCCATGAAAGACATCCGGTCCCAATATGGCGATGATGCAATCGTGGAGTTTTCCGGTGACGGAATGGCGGCACTGGTAGAGAGCAGGAAAAGCGGAGGCGGCGCTGACCTTGATAAGATTATGGCCAGGACGCCGGAACAGCGGGTGGTTCCGGAGGATATGATAACACATTTTGAAGGTACATACCGGATCGTTTCCGCAGATGATGAGATTAACAAGCATGTAAGCTGGCATGATACTCTGAGGGAGAAAGTTCCTGATGTATGTGACGAGCTGGATGATCTGATGCAGAATGTCCTTGACCACGCACTTAACCATAGCGGCGACGGTGAAAAATTCGGTACAAAGTTTGTGGAGCTGGTCAAAAAAGCGGAAAAAGCCATATCAGCGTATGATGCAAAAAAGGGAAGTGCTGAGGATATTGCAGTTGATGAAGCAGGAAAGAAAGCTACAGTCGGAGAAACACAGCTATCGGAAAAAGCGCAGACACTTTTGAAAAAACTAAGAGAAACTTATGGAGATATGGATTTCTTTGTGGCAGATTTCAGCAAGGGGGATAATGCAAAAAATATTCTGTCAAAAGCGGGTAAAGAATTTTCCGTCATACTTACTGTTGAAGAACTTGAAAAAATGGCTTCCGATGAAAAGTACGAGAAAGAGTACATGGAGAAAGTGCAGGGCGCACGCCGTATGTCAGAGCAGGTAAACAAGGAATATGGTTTCACATCAGTGTCCGGCGAAGCGGCAGGCAGAACTAAGGTAAATAAAATCGGTATTTCTATCAATGAGGACGGAACAACGACTTTTTTTGCCGAACTGGAAAAGGTAAGCCAGCAGCAGAGGGAACGGATTGAAAGTGCAAGGGAAGAAAAATTTGCCGAGCGTAAAAAGCAGGCGGGGCAGACGGTGATGGTACAGGCAGACAGCATAGAAAAATTGGTAGAGCAGATTAAAAAAGTAAACTGGGATAAGGTAACAGAATAAGAGTGTATATATTTTGGAGGGCGTGCTACGTTTCATATAAATGTGCAAATGCAGTACGCCTTTCCATATGTGACAGATAATAGGGGGTAAAGGCTGTTTGTTGGGGAGGTGGATTCCATGAGCGTATCAGTAAGTGGCTCTATCAGCAGCATAAAAGATGTTACCATTGCAACAACCGGAAAGGGAGAGCCGAACTGGTCTTACATCCCGTCTGCAGGGAAATCTAATAAATCGAAGGCAGAGTTTACCAGTGAAATCAGGGAACTGGCAAAAAAGGCAGCTGTAGCGGGCAGCAAGGCGGAATCAGAGCAGATTTCCAGACAGGTTCTCCAGTTAAGGGCGGAATATTTATCTGATGTTGCACCGGACAGGAAGATGCTGTACCAACAGGCTAAAAATGCCATGAAAAGTCAAAATAATAACCCTAAATGTAAAGGGACTGGGGAATTGACATTATTGGATTTTCTGGAGGCGGCTGATGGCAGGGGAAGCGGTCTTGCTGAAAAAAGGTTTGCACTGGCAGGCGGCGGCACGCTGACTTGTCCGATTTTAACAACGGGCGGTTATGGTGCTGTGATTGAATGCCAGGGTGTAAAAGCCCTGTCAAACACAGGCAATGGGTGGAGTTATGAAATGACACCTGCAGAGCTTGCCAAAAAGAATGAATTTTATGCTATCTATTGGGCAGAGTATCGCTCTGTTAAGAATAGCGCAGGGGCAGAGCTTTCAGAATTGCCGGATTATCTGGAGGAGAAGCCCTCTTTTGACAGGAAAGCATAAACAGGCGGCCAGAACATATTATTTCGCCACAGCAGGCATTACATACCAGATTTCCAATCTGGAAAAAACTCAAAAGGAGTCAACACAAAATGGAATATGTACTAAAAACGAATCATCTCACGAAAACCATAGGAGGGAAAGATATTGTCAGCGACATTGAACTTCATGTGAAAAAGGGGGAGATTTACGGTTTCCTCGGTCCCAATGGAGCAGGAAAAACTTCCATTATGAAAATGATGACAAATTTATGGAAGCCTACTTCGGGGACAATAGAACTTTTTGGAGAAACGGTAACTCCCAAATCCTATGAAATCTTAAAACGTATGGGCAGCATTATTGAATTTCCTGCTTTTTATGAACACATGACGGGTAAGGAGAATCTGCAAATTCATTGTGAATATATGGGTTTTTCTGATTTTTCAAGCATTGAGAAAACACTGGATCTTCTTGATCTGGCGGATGCTGCGGATAAATTGGTAAAAAGCTATTCATTGGGAATGAAGGAGCGTTTGGGAATTGCAAGGGCTATTTTATGCAAGCCGGAGCTGTTAATTTTAGATGAACCCACGAATGGGCTTGATCCTGCCGGAATGAAGCAGGTCCGTGATCTGTTAAAGCGTTTGTCCAGAGAACAGGGCGTTACAGTGATCATTTCCAGCCATATCCTATCTGAAATAGAGAGCATTGCTGATACAGTCGGCATTATTCATCATGGTAAAATGATGAAAGAAGTCAGCATGAAGGATATTGAGGAAATGAATCAGAATTATATCGAAGTAGCTGTTTCTGATACAAAAAGAGCAACACACATTTTGATAGAGAAATTAAACCTTTCCAATTTCAAAGTTGTTGATGATGACAAAGTGCGTATTTATGACCACGATGCGAGTACCCAGGTAATATCCAAGGCGTTTGCGCTTAATGATGTTGAAATAATGGCTATCGGCAAAAATACGGAGACACTGGAAGATTATTTCCTGAAGTTGACAGGAGGTGTGGAATAATGCTTAATCTGATCAGGCTGGAATGGAAGAAAAACAATATCGGAAAATATATCCGCAATGCTGCCATTATGACATTTGTTCTGCTGTTTTTCATTCTTTTAATGGCGGGAGAATTGGACGCTGACACGTCTATGGAGGCTTATAATGGAAGTGTGGTAAATACTACTGTTGATTTATTTACCCATATGGGATACATAGTATTCACAGGTGTAATGATAGCTTCTTTTATAGTCGGGGCATACGAAAAAAAGACGATCAATCTGATGTTTTCTTATCCCATTAAACGGCAGACAGTTTTGATGTCAAAAGTTTTGGCTGTCTGGATTTTTAACTTTGTGGCATTAACATTAAGCAAGATATTGATTTATGCTATATTGTTGTGTACGAAATCCTTAACGAATATATCCGGGAGCAGTATCCAATTTGCAATGCCGTCTTTCTGGCTGAATATCGTCATCAGTTCGATAGCAATGGTTAGCGTAAGTTTCATTGCATTACTCATTGGATTGAAAATGAAATCGGGTAAAGCTGCAATCATTACGTCCGTGATCCTCGTATGCGTCACACAGGGAAATGTTGGAACCTATACATTAGTCGGCAATGCCCCGTTTTATGCACTGTTATTTGTGCTTGCGGGTTTGTCAGTCATTTTATCAATTTATAATGTTGAAACAAAAGATGTAATGTGAATATGCGAAAGCAGTCATGTTGGAGAATAGGATTGGCATGGGAAACCGTCATGTATGTTATAAGTGGGGGCAGTATTAGCATAAATCAAAGTAACTCGTAGAATTGGAGGAGTGAAAATGGGTATCAGCGGAATAGCAGCAGACTATTATCAGGCGGGATATGTGAACAGTAAATCCGCAAAAGTAGAAGAAGGGAAGAATTTTGCGGAGATCGTTGAACAGAAATCAGTGGAGGCAGATAAACAATATTGTCTGGACAGGGCATCCGAAGCATTCGATACAATAGGAGCATATGCGCCTGATGAAGTAAGGCAGGCGTGGATGGAAGCATCGGAACAAACAGGCTCAAATGGGTTTTCCATAACCAGTGATGGGAAGCATTTTCATATTCCCAAATTGTTGGTACAACATGCCATTAGATGGTATAACGGCGAGGTCGATCCGGATAATATATTGGGAAATTCCGTTGAAAGTGCAATCAGGGTTGCGGAAAAAGCGTTATATGATATAGATCATCCGCTTCCCGGTACGCCGGCAAAAAGTATAGAGGTGCAGCAAGAGATTATGAAAGAGCGCGCATTTTATGTAGCTTTTCTTGAAAAACTGCAACAACTTTCATGATAATACTAGGACTTAGCACAGGCGGCTTTGAATGACATAGGTTGTCTTGTATCAAATTGACAGACAGAGAAGGGAGTAGTTTTTTATGAAAAAATCAATTACAGCAGGTTTGGCATTACTATGTGTATGCATGATAATACTGGGAGGATGCTCTTCTGCTCCTGAAACAAAAACTTTTTCGTTTGAAAGTCCTCAAAAAATCACTGTCACATCTATTAGTGGAGAGAAGAAGGAAGTCACGGACGAAGATATAATGCAGCAGATTACGGACAATATTACATCTATTCAGTTTGAAAGAGGAGAATCGAGCGAAGATACAAACGGCTTTGGTTCCATGATTTCATGGTATGATATGAATGGCGATGTGATGGAAACTATCTCCGTTATGAGTGATGACACGATCATATACAACAGCTATTTCTGGACAGCTATGAACGGAAGTATTGATATGGAAGTGATAAGTGATGTTCTGTCAACAATTTTGGAAGCTAATCAAGACGGTCAAGAAGATTGGGAAGATAAGGCGCTTCTGGAAGAGTATGCGGCTTATGGTATTGAAAAAGAGGATAATTTCTATTATTACCAGGGTGAGTTGGTATATATTATCAAGGATGAGCGTCCTGACAGTTCCGTTTATAGGCTTAATACAGATTCAAAAGGAGCAGTCAGCATTAAGGTTATCCGGAATGCAGGGGGAGAAATCACGAGTGTTACTTATATGACTGAGGAAGAAGTGGCAAAGGCATTGCCCAGGATTTTAGGTGGCGCGTCCTACTTAGATGGTGCAACAATGGAAGAGACAGAATATTCTGATATCAATGCCGAAGAATTAGCGGATACATTTGGTATTATGGTTTCATTGCCAGAGAATACAAATTTGCAATCATAGGAGAAGTTAAAGAAATTTCTGAATCTATTCCCAAAGTTGCATTGAGCATTATCTATAAGCTGGACTGACTGAAAGGAGGCAGTATGGGAAAACGAATAGCATTTACTATAGTAACAGCATGTGTTTTGTTGATAACAGGGTGTGGAGCTTCAAACAGTGCAGAGACTCCCGCTGGTGCAGATAGTCAAATGTCGGAAAATGCCGGACAGAACGATACAGAGGAAAACATAGCAACAGATGGTATTGCAGACTATCCGGCAGCGATTATGGTAAATGACACGGTTTATCTGGTAGAGGGTAATCCTATGCCCACAGAAGTTGATGAAAGTGCGATTATCGGATATACAGAGTCATATACAGGTACTTTTCCGGAAAATAACGGAGAAACTAATTTTAATCCTGAATTGGGAATGCCATATGCACAAGTGGAGGGCGGAATAGCAGTTTTATATAAGAACGAATGGTATTTAGGCACTCCATTTTATAATGAAAATGCTATTACCTTTACTGGGATAATCGTTGACCATACTGTTGAGTCATTAGTGCCTGTTGTTTGTGTAAAAACGCTGGGAGAAGAAGTAATTCCGTATGAAGTGGTATTTTTTGAATTGCCGGAAGGTGAAGAAGATTGGGCATTAAAGATAGGTGCAGAAGTGCTTATTACTTGTTCCGGTGATTTTACAGAGCCGGCACCGCACTATGGAACACTTATCTCCATAAGAAATGCGGATACCGATGTATTATTACCGTTGGACGGAGTAACGATGGAAGTGACAGAATGTTCCGATACCAGTGTTACCGTCAGGATTGTGAATGACACAGATAAGGATATACAGTGTGGAGAGGACTTCTGTCTGGAAATGCAGGATGAAGAAACTGGTGAGTGGAGGGAACTGGATGAAGTAATTGACAATGCTGCTTTTAATGCGATTGCTTATATGGTTCAGAAAGATTCACCCTATGAAGCGGTTATTGACTTTGAATGGCTCTATGGGAAGCTGGAACCGGGCAGATACCGTATTGTAAAAACTGTTACGGATTTTAGGGGAACCGGGGATTTTACAGATTATACTTTTATAGCGGAATTTAGCATTTAAAGAAGAAGTACAGTACACGCTTTGAAGGGTGTTGTTGATAAAACTGGAAGCTAATAGAGGAACGTGACAATTATGGAAAAGAAACTGGTTGTAAATGAAAAAGAGTATGAAATATTCAAGTTATTAGGAAAGGGAAAAGGTGGGTATTCTTATCTGGCAAGCGACGGAACTCAAAAGTACGTTCTCAAGCAAATCCATCATGAACCTTGTGACTATTACCAGTTTGGGAATAAGGTTGAGGCAGAAATAAACGACTATAATCGGCTAAAGGAAATCGGGATAAAGATTCCTGTTATGATTGATGTTGATGTAAAGAATGAACGCATTTTAAAAGAGTTTATTGACGGTGATACCATTTACGAGTTGATTTTGCAGGATAAGATGAAATCCGTTTATGTCGATCAGTTGCGCAGTATGTGTGCTTTACTATATGCTGCCCATATAAATATAGATTATTTTCCGACAAACTTTGTAGTGCAGAATGAAGTAATTTATTATATTGATTTTGAGTGCAATGAATACATGGATGAATGGAATTTTGAAAATTGGGGCATTAAATACTGGTCAAAAACTCCTGAGTTCCTGCAATATGTGAAAGAACATACATGATTCAGGTTTTAATCTGTGTGAAAGGTGACAGCCTATGAACGATAATAAATCTGCATTTAGGTCAGACGAGTATGATAGAAAAATCAAGCAAACTCTCCCGTATTATGATGAATTTTATGAACAGGTCATAGATTTAGTAAAAATTTTAAAGTGTGATGCAGTAAGCTGGCTTGATATTGGCTGCGGAACCGGAAAGATGGGGAGTATCGCATTTGAAAATGTTGAAATTGAAAAAATTGTTTTTTGTGATTCATCTGATGAAATGATAAGAATTGCAAAAGAACGATTTAAGTGTCATAATGCAGAATTTTCCGTTTGTGATGTTCAAAAGTTGGTTTATGCCAAGGAATTTGATGTTATTACAGCCATACAGGTAAATCATTATCTTCATATGGCTGAACGCCAGATAGCTCTGCAGAATATATATAGGGCATTAAAGGATAACGGTATATTTGTTAGTTTTGAAAATTTTGCACCATTTACTGATTTAGGGAAAACGGTTTATTTGGAAAAGTGGAAAGCATACCAAATAAGGCAAGGAAAAAGTTTTGGGGAGTGCGAGAAGCATATAAAACGTTATGGGGAAGATTACTTTCCGATTTCGGTATCAGAGAATATGGAACTAATGCGAAATTGTGGGTTTAAAGCGGTTGAGATATTATGGCTTTCAAATATGCAGGTCGGTCTTTGGGGGATTAAATGAATTCTCATTGAAAATATTACATCTGGATGGAGCATGGTCATTTGCAAGACATTTACTGACGGAGGATTACCAGAGCGGGCTGCTTGACAGGACAGCAGGCTTTATTGAAGGGATACATCATTTTGCATTTAATGATATGACTGTCATGAATATCGTCTATGAGGAGGCTGAAGGTTATTTTCGGGGGCAGAAGGATATGGAGAGCGTGGTAGGCGTGACCCAGAACAGAGTAGGCTTGTACCTTCAGGAGCAGATGAAGTAAAGGGGATATGTCTGTATTTCAGGGAGAAAACCTGTATGTGGGGGCAAAGCTGGAGACTTTTTCGGCTTTACATCTATAATGAAAGGGTAACATGCTATTGTGGCAATTTCAGGGTATTCGCAAATAAAAATATCCACCGCACAAAGAAAGGAGCGTTTTACAGGAAGGCTGCACTGCAGCCCGTAGAAAGGAAGTCATATAGAAAGCAGGAGACAGCTTTCTGCAAAGATTATGGATTAAGGGGAATCCGTCCCGGAAGCGGGACATAGATATTTGTAGATCATTCAGCTGAAACTTATTTCATCACTTAAAAACAGGCATGGGGAGTTTCTCCATGAAACAGCGTAGAAAAGCCAGCGGAGCAGATAACAAAATCTGAACAGCGGGCTTTTCTGTTTTTTACGATATACTACGTTTGACTGCTGGTAATGTCCTTCGATGTTTCCACAGGTTGGTTATCGGGACCTACATCTGCAAGTACAGCTGCAGCGGCTGCAAGGGCGGCCAGGGCTTTTTCATCGCACCGTGGGAGCAGCCGCAACAGAGTTTGGTATGTAGAGCCGGTCCTGTCGTATTCGTCCTGAAAAATACAGTCATCTGCAGATATATTGAGAGTCCTGCAGATATGGTAAAAACCTTCAATGCTTGTAGAGCAGCGGCAGCGCTCCAAATCCTTTTGGAAGGAAACAGAGTGGCCGAGCAGCTCCGCACACTCAGCCTGTGTGAGTTTCCTCTTTTTCCTTGCATTCTTTAGGGCAACACTGAATATACGGGCATCTTTGATTGATAGAGACATCTTAATCACCTCCTAATAGTAGTGTATTGCCATACCTCATAAAAGTAAAAATGGTAATAACACACTAAAAAATAGTGTAATAAACTACCAGACACCCAGATTTCTGGTGAACAAAAAAACATGGTTCATCAGAGTCTTATTTGGGTGTCTTTTTTGTGCCATGGGAGAGGACGCATGGCAGACATTGGGGAATGGTCTTAAGCTGGGCATCGGCAGGGGAATTTCGTTAAAAAAATCATATTCTTTTATGGGATACGACAGCCCCTTTATGGTAGCGTAATACGCTACTATTTTGTGGAAAGCAGAAAATCATGGGAAAAGAACGGTTATCCGGCATTTGGGGAGGATAATGGTTCTTTTTCTTTTGCAGTCAGGGTAGTTGGAGCCTGTACCATCAGGGGGCCTCCTGTCCTGCGGTCTTAACGCAGCAGGAAATGACTGGAGGACGAAAGGATGAAAGAAAAACATACGGATTCCGTACAGAACCGCTTTACCGCATACCTTGTGGCGGCAGTGGGGAATACGCGGAAGAAATACTGGGAACGGAAATACCGGCTGCAGGGCATGGACCTTGCACAGGAGGATCTGCTGGAGCGCAACTATACGGACTTTGACGAGCAGTACCGCGCCTATATAAATGAATATACGGATTTTATCTTCCGGGACTGGCAGAGGTACGAAGAGCTGCTGGCCCGGCTGGAGAGCGACCACCTGGCAAAGGCAATAAGCCGGCTGAAAGGCAGGGACAGGGAGATCCTGTTTGCCAGGGTTTATGGGGAGCTTACTTTTGCGGAACTGGGAGAGCGGTTCCATATGGAGGCAAAACAGGCTGAGATGGCATATTACTATGTACTCAGGAAATTGCGGAAGGAGATGAATGGGAAAGATGGAATTTGAGAAACTGTTGGAGCAGGCAAAGGCAGGGGATAAGGCGGCGCAGGAGGAGATCTTCAGGATGTACCGCCCGCTGCTGATCAAGAATGCCATGGAGCAGAACGTATTTGAGGAGGATCTGTACCAGGAGCTTTCGGCAACCCTGTTAAACTGTATCCGGAAATTCAGGGTTTAGCCGGTGCCGGAACTTTGGGGACCGGATAGGCATACCGGGTAATTCTGCAGGGGGCTGCTGTGTTTTGGGCGTCCCCTGCGTATAAAATGATGTGTCGCTAAAGGTATCCGGCATCCCTGCGATGTCGCAATAATGAAAACAGACCTTCTGCGACAGAAAAACAGGGGGATATGCCTGCCGGAAGACATATCTCCAAAGGTATACCTTTAGCGACACGAAAGTTTATGGAAAGGAGGCGCATCATGGCGGCAAAGAAATTTGGCTATGCCCGTGTGAGCAGCCGGGAGCAGAACCTGGACCGGCAGGTACATATCCTGCGGGACGAGGAGGGTATCGACGAGCGTGACATATATGTGGAGAAGGAGTCAGGGAGGCAGTTTGAGCGCCCGGTGTACCGCTCCCTGGTTGACAACATCCTGCGGGAAGGCGACCTGCTGGTGGTGACGGAACTGAAGCGGTTCGGGAGGAACTACAGCGAAATCTACAAGGAGTGGTTCCACATCACAAAAGAGATTGGTGCTGATATCCGGGTGACATCCATGCCCATCCTGGATACCACACAGTCAAAGGAGCTGGTGGGGCAGCTGATCACGGATGTGGTGCTGGCAGTGTTCGCTTATGTGGCGGACGAAGACTGGACAGAGCGGCATGAGCTGCAGCGGCAGGGAATAGAGGTTGCAAAGGCAGGCGGGAAGCACCTGGGCAGGCCAAGGGTGGAGTACCCGGAGAACTGGGAGGACTGTTACGAAAGATGGAAAGGCGGCGTGATCTCCGCAAAGGAGGCTATGACACTTACAGGACTGAAAAAGGACAGTTTCTACCGGCTGGTCAAAAAGTATGAAGCAGAGCTGAAAGGTGCAGAGGAGGAAAAGTTATGAGCGAGGAAAAGGTTATGGAGAAGGAAAAGATATTGCAGGTCATGGAAAAGTACAGGGACTATTTTAATGAATGGGATGCGGATGTGGCGTTTGGCGTCAACGGCAGGAATATCTTTTATGTGCTGGCATCCGGGGAGGAGTTTGAAACCTTCCTGTTTTTCCAGACGGCAGACCAGTTGGAGAAGGTCATACTGGGAACGATTGCAGAGAACCTGGATGTGATCCTGGGTGCCGGAATTGACGAGGTTAATGTGGGATTTTCGGCTGGGAATATGGATGAAAAGAGTGATAAGAGTATTGAATATTATCTGCCAGTGCTGGTGCAGAAGCTGGATGTCCTTTGCAGGGCGGGGGAAAACTGGTCCCACATGCTTCAGGTGACGTTCAATTCCATAAAGAATGTCTGTGCGGATATGACTGACAGGGAGAAGGAATAGACCGCAGCGGACTTTTCTGTTTAGATAAAATTTATAAAAAACTTGCGGAAAATTTCAAGGAAATAGAAGCAGGGGAGTCTTTATTTATTATATAGAAACAATTTTAAGGAGGGCTGTTTATGAAGCAGGGTACATTGTTTTATGATAAGGGAAGCGGGAGGTACAATTTCCACTATATTGATGAGGACGGCGATAAGCGTGATTATGGCGGCATCCACTGTGGGGAGGTCTTCGAGTTTAAGCTGAATGGAGTTTGGATTCCCGCCCGTGTGGAGATGGGCATGGACAGGGAATGGTATCTGGTCGGGGCGCCGGGACTGAAGCTGGACGGGCTGGAGATAAGGATGTAGTAGACTGTCTGTAAAATTATATTATCAGTATAATGACAAACCGAAGAATTGGTGTTATAGTGGTTACAGTTAGAAAACGAAGCGGACCGGATGAGTCCAGAAAGGAAAAGATCATGACAACAGTTAATTTCGCTGCGAATGGTTTCGCATATTATCTGCATAGCGAACATTATGAGGCACTGTTCAGTAAAGAAAAAGAACAGAGTCTGGTTAAGATGCGCTCATGCAAGATAAGAAAAAGGCGAAAAACTGTGTAATGTCCGGTGGCGGATCTTTAGGAGGCTGCCGGAAATAGAACATGGATTTCATGTACCGCTTATCTTAAATGAGGTAGGCGGTATTTTTTATGTTCCATTAGCTCAGTTGGGAGAGCACTCGACTTTTAATCGAGGAGTCATGGGTTCGAGTCCCATATGGAGCATGACCGCCTGTATATTGAGTCTGATAACAGGAGGTGAGGATCATGGTGAATTTGCCGGTTATAGATATGGCAAGGACAGGACAGAACATTGGAAGGCTGCGGAAGCAGGCAGGATTGTCTGTAAAGGATCTGCAGGATATTTTCGGATTCGCCACACCGCAGGCCATATACAAGTGGCAGCAGGGCGTGGCGCTGCCGACCATAGACAATCTGGTGGTGCTTGCAGCAGTCCTGCAGGTGCGCGTGGATGACATTCTGGTTACTGATACGGCAGACCAGATACAGATCAGCGCATGAAAAGGAAAAAAGAAATAATAAAAATAGCGGGCTGAGATATGCCTGCAATAAGGTCCCCTGGTCTAAAGGTCAGGACACCGGCCTTTCAAGCCGGAGGTATTGG
>OFEZ01000163.1_pt1 | contig 51211 bp, 60 predicted proteins | sample 1521241 | NCBI WGS metagenome assembly OFEZ01 (sample SAMEA3504099, study PRJEB24116) | mouse gut metagenome | biome: mouse gut; feature: mouse-associated habitat; material: faeces | place: Denmark | collected 2011
TGACCTGCATATCGGCAAGACCGTCAACATATATCTCCAAGTCAAGCATGAGTTTTCGGAACTGCTCATGGGTGATAAGCTCTGACAGGAGTAGGGAATTTAGTTTCCGGTCTTTGAGAAGTGACAGGGCGGCATCGCTCAAGTGCAGGTCGGATATGGAAATATTGCCAAGCTGTCTGTTTTCGGTCATACCGAGCAGGTAGTCAGTTGATACTCCATAGTATTTTGCTAAATCAATAATATTTCTGTGGGGTATTTCTTTATAATCATCAGATTCATAAGAACCGAGCGTGGAAGCGGGAATTTTTGTCTGCTGTGATAACTGCTCTAAAGTCAGTCCCTTTTCCACACGCAAGTCTTTCAGGCGTTCCTGAATACTTAATTGTGTTTTCATAGATAAATCCTCCTTTACGAAAACAGAATATCATACAAAGCGGTGGATTCCTACCGCATTTTTCCAGCATAATAGAAAAATCGTGTTTTTGGGAAAATTTCTAGCATGGTGGATATACGAGAAGGCAGGCTATTTTGTTGGATAATGACAGTACAATTAAATGACTGTCCAAGCTGACATAAACCGCCAAGACTAATTTTAAAGTAATTTGAGCGCCAATATTGGACGACACAGTGCCGACAAGGGTTGCCTGTCAGGAAACAGCAAGGGGAAAACAGCAATGATAGAAAACCGCCCAAGATTGAGTATATTTATTTGGTACCGGAAGGGTACCGTTAAATTGGATTGGTGCCAGTTTCGGTACTGGAGAAAGGAGCATGGAATGAAATTATCAAGATATGAGCAGGAGGTTGTTATCAACTTTAATGCAGATGAAAGCGAAGCAACAATTTACACAGCTAATCTGGCATGGATACGGAAAATGGATAAGCTATGTAAAGAGTTTCCAGAGGTAATAAGGTTAAAGTCATGGACGGAAGTAAGTAAGACCTATGTTTTACCCAAAAATCTTGTCAGGATTGGGAAACCGAGAACATTAAGCGAAGCTCAGCTTAGACATTTACGGGAGTTGCAGAACAGGGGATAAGAATTTCGGATTGAGTGAAATGGGTAAAGTCAATAAAAGCAGTCACGTAACAGAAATCCATAAAATTCCGGAGTGTGGCGGATATTTAATGTATATATTGGTGCTTGTATACACAAATCTTGACGAAAACCTGCTCCCTGTATATAATTATTTCATTATAGATGAATTGAATTAACTGAAAGGCATGATGAAAATGGGCAAGCAAGTATTGTTGATAAATGATCTGGCAGGATATGGAAAGGTGGCATTATCGGTCATGCTTCCATTGATGTCATATATGGGGTACCAAATATATAATCTTCCCACTGCGTTAGTATCAAATACGTTGGATTATGGCAAATTCGATATTCTTGAAACAACAGATTATATGAAGAACACTATTAAAGTATGGGAGGAATTGGGATTCTGCTTTGATGTGATAGCGACAGGCTTTATTGTTTCAGAGGAGCAGGTAAAAATCATAGAAGAATTTTGTCGAAAGGAAAGCATGAAAGGAACCCTGATATTTGTTGATCCAATTATGGGAGATGAAGGAACCCTGTACAATGGAGTTACAGAGCAAACGGTTGCACATATGAAGAAACTGGTAGGAGTAGCCGATTATATTGTACCAAATTATACTGAAGCGGCCAGACTTACAGGAGTGGAGTATCATGAATCTGCAACAATCTCGGAGGTAGATGAAATGATTCAAAGGCTTGGTAATATGGGCGCAAAATCGGTAATCATCACAAGCATTCAGCAGGATGGCAAAGATGTGGTTGCAGGCTTCGATCATAAAACGAAACAAAGATTTACAATTCCTTTTTATAACATTCCGGTCAGGTTTCCGGGTACGGGCGATATTTTTTCTTCCGTTTTATTGGGAAAACTGATGGAGGGAAACAGCCTGTATGACAGTACAAAAAAAGCCATGGACACTGTGAGCAGCCTGATTGAAAACAATAGAAACAATACAGATATATATAAGGGAATACCGATTGAGAAGGAGTTGGAGGTGCTTAAAATATGAAAAAACCTGGAATCCAGATCACATTGATTGATCAAAAAGGCACGAAAGGATGTCATAGGGGTCACAAAATAGGTGATAGTTTTGATTTTGATACAGAGCGTGGAAAACTCTGTCCTATGGCTATGCATGTTGCATTTCCATATATTGATATTTTAAGATACGGCGGCGAAATACCCGGACAGGAGAAGGGGACAGCGGTTTTTGCCTGCCCTGATGTGGACACATTAAATGTCTTTAAAATAGAACGGATTGATGTTTTGGATGACGATTCGCCATAAGGTTGGCTTTTAATTGTACGATGTGACTGGTAAGTTTGTGGACTATTGGTTATAGACGATGTATAGATAACAGGAGGAAATGATATGACTGTTTCAGAAATCATGGTTAAAATGGTAAAGTATTCAAAAGGAAATCTTCATGATATCAATCATTTTATGAAAGTGTATGCCTATGCAAAAACGATTGCAGAGTGTGAGAAAGTAGCGGATGATGAACAGAGAATAATAGAAATTGCGGCTATTATACATGATATTGCGTGTCCTTTGTGCCGGGAAAAATACGGAAATACAAATGGAAAACTTCAGGAAAAAGAAGGCGCTGTATTAGCTGAAGAATTCCTGAAGGGTACAGGGCTGTCGAACGAGATGGTGAACCGTATCATCTTTTTGGTCGCACATCATCATACTTTTCAGGAGGTTGACGGGATTGATTACCAGATTTTGCTGGAAGCTGATTATTTGGTTAATGCTGACGAATCCGGATATCAGGAAGCCAATATCAGAAATGTTATAGATTGTGTTTTTAAGACATCATCAGGAAAAATGCTTCTGCAATCCGTTTATGGGATTGCAGAAGGCAACCGCTGATTTGATAACAAATATGTATTTTGTAAACAGGTCAATCTGCTATGTATAGATTGACCTGTTTTAATTTGTAGCATTTGGACTTAATTCAAAATGAGAATGAAAGGTTTTCAGAAGCCCTTCTTTTTGCAGCTTTGATAATTCTACAGACATTGCTGCACGTTCTACACAGAGGAAGTCGGCAAGCTGCTGGCGGTCAAAGGGAATGTCAAAAGAAAGTGATCCTTGTCTGGCTGCTTCAGCAGATAAATAGGAAAGCAGCTTATCACGTGTTTTTCGCTTGCTCATGTGCGTTATCTTCTCGTTAAACAACAGTGTCTTTTGGGCAAAAGCTGTAATCAGGTTTTTAATCAGGCGGTTATGATGGCTGCAGGCAGCGGAACACATGGTAATCAGGCGGTTCATATTTATTTCCACAATTTCACAATTTTCTGTCGCAACAACACTGACGCTGAGGACTGCATCAGGAATGGCGGCAAAGGGTTCGGCAAAGTAGTCACCCGGCATAAGATTTGTCATAACGTTCCGGTTTCCCCATAAATCTTCCTGAATAACCAAAGCAGCCCCGGACGCAAGCAGGCTGATACAGTCCGTACAATCTCCTGCCTGAAGGATGTATTGATTTTTGGCGTTTTTTCTGACTTTTGCCCCGATACACTTTAGCGAGGTTAAAATCTCGTCATCGGATAATCCTGCAAACAACGGGCATTTTTTTAATACGTTTAAAAATTTTTCCAAAATATCACCTCTTTGTTTGAATTCAAACATACTTGCTCTGCTTATTTTACTATAATGTAATCACCAAAGCAAGAAAATAAATAAAGGAGGATATCATGATAAAGTACGAGGAATGGAAGGATAAAAAGAAAGACTTCTTCAAAGTGGATGTACGTCATGTGCAGGGAAATTTCTTCCCCGGCTTACAAAGACGTGCCATGACGCTAAAAGCCGGGGAGGGAATTGAGGTCATACAGACTTTTGAACCTCACCCGCTATATAAGGAGATGGATATGCTGGGGTATATACATCATACAGAGAAGCTGGCAGAAAATGAGTTTCATGTCTGGTTTTACCGGACAGAGGAAAAAGAGCCGGAAGGCTCTGCGCCATACCGTCCGCTTGCATTGCTGAATTATCCTATGATTGATGAGGACTTGGGGCGTATCGCAGCGGATTTTTGGCAGACAACATGGCAGAGTGAGAAGCGCACTCTCCCCTATGAAATGCGTCTGCTCCTTTCCCTGACAAATGCAGTTGGCGCTGGAAGAATGAGGCAGGCTGTGCGGGAACTGGTAAAGGCATATATTTATGGTCTTGAATCCGCAGCGCTGGATGATGTGTTTGAACTTTTGGCATGGAATCAGGGTATCGGATTTTTCAGCTCGGAAATTGGACCTTCACCGCTTTTTCAAGCGTATAAGCTGATTAAGACGCAAGAAAAAAGAGGTATAAGCAGGGAAGAAATCTGCACCGAGATAAAAGAAAAGTTTGGCGAAAAAAATCAGGAAGTGCAAGTGTTGTAACAGGAAAGAAAGATAGGAGGAAAATAATATGGCAATCACAAAGGAAATGTTACTTGGAGAAATTTTAAGAACCAAACCGGAGGCGGCAGAGGTGTTGATGCAGATGGGGATGCACTGTTTAGGGTGCCCGTCCTCACAGATGGAGAGCCTTGCGGATGCCTGCATGGTGCATGGGCTGGATGCCGATGAACTCTTGAAAAAGCTGAATTCATAGGAGGAGTGCAATGAGCGCATTTTTAGGTTCGATTCATCACTGGCTATACGGAAAAATAGAGTTCCAAAACGGGCTAGTTGAAAGATTATCAGATATGATAAGCAAAAACGGGTATGATGATGGCATTCTTTCCGAAATGGAACAAAAGTATGGGGCGGTGGAGAAAGGCAGTCTTGAAAATATGATTGATAACAGTAATATACATGGCTGGTTACAGGATAAAATCGCTGCCGCTGAAAACCGCCTTGCTTTTCTGGTCATCTCAACGATGGATGCCCATTCTGAATGTATGCCAGATATTGCGAATGCTGCATATGAGTATGGACGGAGCAGGAAACTGTCGGGGAAAACAAGCGCAGAAGAAGTTTATAGGCATTTGGATAATCTGCTATTGAACGGAATGCCTTGTGACAGGGTTAATACTGTGGTTTCCATAAGTCAGGAGGCAGTAGTATGGAAACAGACTGTGGATATACATTTGCCATATTGGGAAGCATTACAAGGAGATGTCAGTCATTATTATGACCTGAAGGAGAGGCTGGTCGCAGGTATTTTGGAGGGCAGCGGTTTTTCCTACAAATATTTAGGAAATCAGACATTCACATTGATTAAGGAGGGATAAATAATGTATGGAATTGATTTACTGATGAAAGAACATGAGAATATCGTAGCACTGACTAAGCATTTAAGGAGAACCTGCTGTGCTGTGATTGAGGGGGCAGACATTGATGTTCAGGAGTTCCTGGAGTGTATTGATTTTGCAAGAACTTATGCAGACAAGCATCATCATGGAAAGGAAGAACAGATATTGTTTCGGTTTATGCTTAATAATTCCGATCCTGTTGCAGAAAAACTGGTGCGCAATGGAATGCTGGTGGAACATGACTTCGGAAGATTCCATATCGGGGAATTGGAGAACGCAGTTAAGCAGTATGCCAGTGTTCCGACTACAGAAGGAAAGCTGGATATCGTCACCCATGCATCGGGTTATGTGGATTTATTGCAGCGTCACATTGAGAAAGAAGATACCGTCTGCTACACTTATGCATTACGAACACTGTCAGAGGAATGCAAAGCGCAGATTGATGAACAGACAAGAGCGTTTGAGAAAAAAGCGGAACAGGACGGCATACAGGAGAAATATATTACATGGTTAGAAAAAAGGAAACAGGCGAATGGGTAAAGTTGTTGATTTCACAAAAACAGTTTCAGAGCTGGTAAGTGAAAATCCTGAAATAAAAGAGGTATTGGCAGAAGCAGGGTTTAAGGAAATTATAAAGCCTATGTCTTTAGCTGTAATGGGTAAGGTAATGACGATACCAAATGGAGCTGCCATAAAAAATATTCCTATGGACAAAGTTTTTGAAACTTTTGAGAAACATGGGTTTGAGGTGAAAACAGAAACATCTTGAACGGGTGGTAAAAAATCAGGCTGAGGGAAGGAGCAAACGAACAGTATGGAAAAAATAAAAAATATAGACAAGGCAGAAATTTTAGTTTTAAAAGAACAGGTTGCTTACCAAAGCAATCAGGTTGTAAGCAGGACTTTAGCACAAAATAATGCGCTGAGTGTCACATTGTTTTCTTTTGACAAGGGAGAAGAAATCAGCAGCCATGAGTCCAGTGGTGATGCCTTTGTGATTTGTTTGGATGGCGTTGGCGAGATTACGATTGATGACAAAAAGTATGAACTGCATGAGGGAGAATCTATCGTAATGCCCGCAAAACACCCTCATGCGGTCTTGGGTAAAGAGCAGTTTAAAATGTTGCTGGTTGTTGTATTTTAGCGAAAGGGGGATGCGGCATGAGGGTGAATGTAGATCAGAATGCTTGTATTGGATGCGGGCTGTGTGTTGGGATGGCACCTGATGTATTCCGTATGAATGACGATGATAAGGCGGAGGGGTATCAGGACTCTGCACCGGAAAACGAAAGCATGGTACAGGATGCCGTTCGTTCCTGTCCTGTTTCCGCTATTGAATGGGAGGAATAGAGATGATAAAAACAATTAACCCAAGAAAAGCAGCAGTCATCGGCTGTGGATTTGTAGGCGCTGCAACAGCATTTACACTGATGCAGAGCAGGCTGTTCACTGAAATGGTGCTTCTTGATGCAAATTATGATAAAGCAGACGGAGAAGCAAAGGACATTTCGCATGGCGTTCCGTTTGCCGGACAGATGAAGATTTATGCAGGAGGCTATGATGACCTGATGGATGCTTCTATTGTCATTGTGACTGCCGGGGCAAACCAGAAGCCGAATGAAACAAGGCTCGATTTAGTACATAAAAATGTTGCTATCTACAAAAGCATCATTCCTGAAATTGCAAAGCGCAATTTTAAAGGAATATTGCTGATTGTATCAAATCCGGTTGATATTCTTACTTATGCTGCTGTAAAGCTGAGCGGGTTTCCTGAAAAAAGAGTAATTGGTTCCGGAACGGTTCTTGATACCGCAAGGCTAAAATATGCGCTTAGTAAACATTTAGGGGTAGACAGCCGTAGCATTCATTCCTTTATCATTGGCGAACATGGGGATAGTGAGATTGCAGCATGGAGCAGCACGAATATATCTGGTATTCCATTGAATGATTTTTGTGAGATGCGTGGACATTTCAACCATGAGGAAGCAATGCGGGAGATTGCGGAAGATGTAAAAAACAGCGCTTATGATATTATTTCTAAAAAGCAGGCTACTTATTATGGAATTGCTATGTCGGTTAAACGTATCTGTGAATGCGTTGTAAGGGATGAAAAATCTATTCTTCCGGTATCTTCTATCATGCATGGAAATTATGGGATTAAAGAAATTGCCCTTAGTATGCCCGCTATTATAGGGGCAGACGGAATCGAAACCCATGTTCCTATTTCTTTGAATGAAAAGGAAATGGAGAAACTTCACAATTCGGCAAAAACTATAAGAAAAATTGCAGAAGAGCTTGATTTGGAAGTTGTCCCAAATTAGGAAAAAGGAATATTTACACTGAAATTTAGGCGGGAAAGCGTTTGTTGGAAGAAAACCAATGAGCGCTTTTCTGTTTCTAAAAGCAACAATACACTGCCGTTCCCCGCCAGTCCTGACTTTATTTCAGATAAATCAGATTTTCAGAAATGGAGGACAGGACATTGATAAACAAAGATAAAGAGGACAGGGTAGTGCGCCAGTTTGTGACATACTGCCGCATGGCATTAAAGTATGAAAAAATAAATTATTACAATGAACGCAAGCGCATAGCAGAACGGGAATCGCACATTGAGATGTTTTCCGAGAAGCAGTTGGAAACAATTGATAAAATCTTTGATACATACCACGCTGATTATTTTTATGTCATGGGTTATGAAATCGGTATAGTGGACGGTGATTTGGCACAGGCATTAAGGGAACTGCCGGACAGACAGTTACAGATTGTGCTGATGTATTACTTCATCGGATGGACGGACAGGGAGATTGGGGGAATCCTCAGTCTGGCAAAAAGCACTGTCTGCAAATGGAGGAATGATACGGTAAAAACACTGCGGCGGCTGGTGGAGGGAATGTGTCATGGAGAATAAATTTAAAGACAGGGACATTTCCTTTGAAACACTGGAAAAGGCAGTAAATGGCGATTATTTTGCCATGCAGGAGGTGATACGTCTGTTCAAGCCGTACATGGCAAGGCTTAGCATTGAGGAAGGCAGATTCAACAGGGAACTGTACGAAAGGCTCGTGTGGAAAGTCATGCTTATAACGGTACGGTTTAAGACGGATTATGATGAAAAATAAGCAGGCGTGATGAAACACAGGAGGGGGCATTCCGGATACGGGTGTCCTCTTTTGTGTGCCTGTTATTGATATGCAATATTAACAGCGTTACAGGCAGAGAGGAAGTGAGAAAATGAGCGAAAATAAATTAAGAAACAGAGAGGTAATTGATGCGGAATTGCAGAAAACGAAAGCCGAGCTTGCCATTGCAAAACACAGGGAAGCGAAACTCCGCAACCAGATAAAGGGCATGACGGAAAAAGAACGCCGACACCGAAACATTGTATGGGGAAGCCACTTTGAATATCTTCTCAGGGAAAAGCTGAATGTTTCCAAAGAACAGCTTGCGGTGCTTGATGATGACAGGGTAAAGGATATTCTGAATGCGTTGTTTGCGGACTTATCTTTCCGCCGGACTATGCAGAATATTTTGGCAGAAAAAATAAAACCACAATCCCCGACGGAATGAAATTATTCGCCGAAACGTGACGGGCGGCAATGCAAAACTTTGTGGGCAGATAAAGGCTGTTCTTTAGCCTTTATCTGAACGCAAAGTCCACTAAGGGGTAGGGCGCAAGCCCGTAGGGGAATTGTCGTTTCCCCTGTTGTCTGCCGCAAGGCAGGCAAAGCCCCGCAGGGCGCACACACGCGAAGCGTGTATAAGTGCACCCTTGTCAAACGTAGCAAAGCTACGTTTTCCGTCGGGGATCGAAAAAGCAGAAAAAGGAGGGGATACATATAAGCACGAAAATGATACACCTTAATGCAACGATTATCAGCAGGGGCGGGGAAAAACCGCAGTCGGCGGTGGCTTCCGCTGCATACCGGAGTGGGACAAAGATATATTGCGAATATGACGGGGAGATAAAAGATTTTTCAAGGAAAGGTCATGTGATATATTCTGAAATCTTACTGCCTGAATATGCACCGAAAGAATTTACTGACCGTTCCGTTTTATGGAACGCAGTTGAAAATTTTGAAAAAGGGAGCAGGGCGCAGCTTTCAAGGGAAATTGAATTTTCACTGCCCTATGAACTTGATGCGGACGAACGGTTAAAGGCGGCGAAAACGCTTGCAGAATTTTTCAGGGATAAGGGAATGGTCGTTGACATGAACCTGCACAATCCTGACCATGAGAATCCGAACCCGCACTGTCATCTCATGCTCACCATGCGCCCGTTTGAAAAAGACGGAAGCTTTGTCAAAAAGAAATGCTGGAGGGAATATGACCTTGATAAAAACGGTCAGAAAATTCCAACTCCCAAAGGAAACGATTACAAATCGCATAAGGTTTATGCCACTGACTGGGACGATAAGGGAAACGTGGAAAAATGGCGGGCATTGTGGGCAGATATTGAAACTGATTTTTATAAAAAGAACGGCTATGAGATAACGGCAGAACACCGTTCTTTTGAAAGACAGGGAATAGACCTTTTACCAACGATCCACATGGGTGCGGCAGTGACCGCAATGGAACGCAGGGGCATTAAGACGGAAATCGGCAACATGAACAGGGAGATTAAAAAAATCAATGAACTCATCATATCCAGTATGGAGAACATTGAGCGTCTGACGGATAAGATTGCGATTCATGAAAAGGAGAAAAAAGCCATTGAACAGGAAAGAGAAAAAGAAACACCCATACAGGAAAAGCAGCCAGACACTTTAATTTCAATCCTGATGGAATGGCAGAAAAACCGCAGCGCATTTATTCAGGACAACAATATCCGGCAGCGCACAGACACGAAAACGGGCAACATAAAAAGTTTTTCCTCTATGGTGTCATTCCTGCAATCGCACAAAATTGAAACACTTGAAGATTTGCACAGGCTGGCAGAGGAAACAAAAAAACAGCGGAGCGACAACATTCACAAACAGCGTGAGTTAAATGCAAAGCTGAAAAAGATGTCCAATATCGTGGATATTTATCAAGCTTACAAGCCGTATGCGGAATACCTGAAAAAGTATGAAAGTCTTTCCGGCAGACGGAAGCAGTCTTATTATGACAAAAATGCAGATAAGATTGAAACTGCTCTCTCCTACCGCACAGGATTGAAAAATATGAGCGGTACGGATAAGCTGCTTCCGAAAACGTGGAAAAAGGAACTTGACGGGCTGAAAGCAGAAAGTGCAAGGATAAAACACGATTTGGCGGAAAATGACGCCATACTTGGGGAACTTGCGGAGATTGTGGACAAGACGGCAATGGTTCAGAGGTATAAAACAAAACAGAATGAAATACTTCCCAATTTTGGGGAGAAAAAAAGCGCAAAAAAGGAAAGGGGTAATTATGGCAGAGAATAAGAAATACTATTTCCTCAAACTCAAGGAGGATTTTTTTGACCAGCGTGAGATAGTAGTGCTGGAAGGCTCGAAAGATGGTGTCCTTTATGTGAATATTCTGCTCAAGCTATATTTGAAATCATTACAGCATAACGGGAAACTGCTCTTGAATGAGATAACACCGCTTTCAGCAGAGATGATTGCACTGCTTACAAGGCATGAGGTCGGCACAGTTGAGAGGGCAATGCGGGCGTTTATGCAGCTTGGTCTTGTGGAAGTCTTGGAGGACAACATCTTTTATATGCCGGAAATTCAGGAAATGACGGGGAAAGGTTCGTCCGATGGGGAGCGCAAGGCAAGATACCGCAGGCAGAAAGCGGAGGAGAATATGTTGCTTTTGACAGACAAAAATACTGACATAGGACAGAATCGGGACAATGTCCCACCTTTGTCCCAATTCTGTCCACCAGAGATTAGAGATAAGTGTATAGAGAATAGAGATAAGAACTTAGATAAAAGAGAGAGTGAGAGAGAAAAAGGCACTCTCCCACGCCCTTATGGGAAATATGGGAATGTCATTCTTACGGATAGGGAACTGGAAACGCTGAAAAATGACTTTCCGGCAGATTACCTGTCCATGATAGAACATTTATCGGAATACATGGAATATTCAGGAAGAACATATAAAAACCATTTAGCCACTATGGAATGCTGGAAAAGGGCGGACTTGAAAAAAGAACGGGAAACAGGGAGAGGGTATACTTATAATGGCAGTTTTAAGGAGGGTGACAGCTTATGATCGGTGCGGTTGTTGATGAAGTGCTGAAAGAAATGGAAAATGCCGCAAATGAGGGGACGAAAGCGGCTGATGTTTACATGGATACTGAAACGGGGCTTTTGATGTGCGGAAAATGCCATACAAAAAAGCAGAAAAAAATCTCATTCTTGGGGGTGGAACGAGTTGTCGGCTGTCTTTGCCAGTGTGCGGCAGAGGAAATGGAGAGGGAGCGTGAAAAACACAGGGAGGAGGAAGAACTTCTGCATATCCGTCAGATGAAAAGCGCAGGATTGCAGGACAGTACTTTCTTTGATTACACGTTTGCAAACTGTGATGAAACGCACCTTTGCGCCCAATATGCACGCCGTTATGTGGGGCATTTTGCAGAATTTCAGAAAAACGGTTAGGGGTTATTGTTCTGGGGCAATGTAGGAACGGGCAAGACATTCCTTGCAGGCTGTATTGCCAATGCGCTCATGGAGAAGAATATCCCTGTGCTGATGACAAGTTTCCCGAAACTGTTAAATGCACTCGGAGGGCTGTACAGCGGCGAAAAGAATGAGTATCTGAAAAGTTTGAACCAGTACAAACTTCTTATCATTGATGATTTAGGCGTGGAACGTGACACTCCCTATGTGCTGGAAACAGTTTATCTTGTGATTGATGAACGCTACAAAAGCGGGAAACCATTTATCATTACAACAAACCTGTCACTGGAAGAACTGCGCAATCCGGCAGATTTGGAACATGGGCGCATCTATGACCGTATCATGGAGAGGTGTGTTCCTGTTGCTTTTTCAGGGAAGAATTACCGGATAGGCAGGGGTAGGGCAAATATGGAGAATGCTTCAGGCATTTTAAAGCATGAAACAGTGTGAAATGCTGTACGGTTCTTGAATTTGCAATGAAAAAATGATATGATAAAACCACAAAAAAGAAAGGAATAACACATGGCAAATATATATGACGGGGCGTTCCGCACAATCTTAAATGACTGCCGGAAACTGATTATCCCTGTAATCAACGAGATTTTCGGGGAAACATATACAGGGGACGAAGAAATCCGTTTTTTCCCAAATGAACATTTTTAGACCAGCAGGATGAAGCGGACAAGGAACGGATTACAGATACGAATTTTACGGTTTTCGGGAAGATACCGAAGAAATACCATGTTGAGTGTGAAAGTAGCCTGCCGGACGGAAGAATCACCATAAGGCTTTTTGAGTATGATGCGCAGATAGCGCTTGACGAGGGAGTGGTTACAGAAGAAACGCTGACCGTGACATTTCCCCATACAGCAGTGTTATATCTTCGGTCTTATCAAAAAACGCCAGACAAAATGAAGTATGTAATCGTCACGCCAGGTGGAATGGTGCAGTATGATGTTCCAATTATGAAAGTACAGGCATATTCACTAAATGACATTTTTGAAAAGCGTTTGCTGATGCTGATACCGTTTTATATTTTTTCACATGAGAAACGCTTTCCTGAGTATAATAAAAATGAACAGAAACTTGAAGAATTGAAAGAGGAATATCAGGTTATTCTGAAAAAACTTGATGAACAGGAACAAAAAGGGGTTATCGGGGCATTTGATAAACGGACAATTATTGACTTATCCAGTGATGTCATTAAGGAGATCGCACAGAAATATGAGAATGTGCAGAAAGGCGTAGGTGATATGATGAGAGGCGCAATGATTGAAACGAGTGCAAGAAAGATTTTGAATCAGGGAATAAGACGGGAATTAACGAAACGAAAAAGAAAACTGCTCTTAGGATGTTGGAAATGGAAAAACTGACAATGGAAGAAATTGCCGAGTGTCTAGAACTTAGCGTTGAAGACGTGGAGCAGATTGCGGCGGTTCAGATTGTGCAATAGCTGCTTTAGAAAGCTTTTTGGCAGCATTATTGTGTGATATAGAAGAAAAATATCGTTAAAGTGCTTCCTTATTTTGCTGTTTATTGTAGACAACAGACGACGTTGGAAAATTATATGACAATAATGGGAGTTGTAACAGTGTGGCTTATGCCCCAGAAACAATCCGCTGCCATGGAGTTCCTGTCAGAGGCTTGAGCATTCTGTTCATCGCATGTGTCAGGTGCTGGCGGAACTGTCACTAAAAAAACATTTTTTTGCGTAAAACTCTTGAAAAACCGGAATAATTATGATAGACTAGCTAATTGTGATATATTAATTTATCCTTGCTCCCTGTAGCATCAGGGGGCCAAAAGACCAAAAGGAGGTACGAGGCATGAACAAATATGAATTAGCGCTTGTCGTTAATGCAAAGATCGAGGATGAACCAAGGGCCGCAGTGGTAGAGAAAGCGAAAGAGTATATTACCCGCTTTGGCGGCACGGTTACGGAAGTGGACGAATGGGGTAAGAAGAGACTGGCTTACGAGATTCAGAAAATGAGAGAAGGCTTCTATTACTTCATCAAATTCGATGCAGACGCAGATTGTCCAGGCGAAGTTGAAAAGCGTGTGCGTATTATGGACAATGTGCTCCGTTTCTTATGCGTTAGACAAGACGAGGCATAGATAGAAAGAGGAGATTAGATGAATAAAGTCATACTTATGGGCAGATTAACCAGAGACCCCGAGGTCCGTTATTCGCAAGGCGAACAAGCCACCGCAGTGGCAAGATATACTTTGGCAGTAGACAGAAGGTTCCGCCGTGACGGAGACCAGCAGACAGCAGATTTTATTAATTGCGTGGCGTTTGGCAGAAGCGGTGAGTTTGCGGAAAAATATTTCCACAAGGGAATCAAGGTGGCGATCACTGGAAGAATCCAGACCGGGAGCTATACCAACCAGGAAGGTCAGAAAGTGTATACCACGGACGTGGTGGTGGAAGAACAGGAATTTGCGGAGAGCAAAGCGGCGAGCGAGCAGTCCGGCGGATATCAACCAGTAGCCAGACCGGAGCCCAGTGCAGCAGCAGGGGATGGTTTTATGAATATTCCTGACGGTATTGACGAGGAGTTACCCTTTAATTAGAACAGGAGGTAAAGAAAATGGCTTACAATAAAAATGATAAAAGCGATTCTCCCATGAAGAGAAGAGGCGGCATCCGCAGAAGAAAGAAAGTTTGCGTATTTTGTGGAAAAGATAATGCAATTGACTATAAAGATACCAATAAATTAAAGAGATATATTTCTGAGAGAGGCAAGATTCTTCCCAGAAGAATTACCGGGAATTGCGCAAAGCATCAGAGAGCGTTGACTGTTGCCATCAAGAGGGCAAGGCATATCGCATTGATGCCATATGTTACAGATTAAATAAAAGACAAGCGATAATCATTTCACTTGGAGAATGGTTCGGATCAATTAGGGGCTGTTGTAAAATGCGGCTTATATACATTATATGGATGAGATTCTTACGTTCTGAATACCATATTTTGTATATAACAGCTATTTTGCAACAGCTCCCTTTTTATCTAATGGGATTAGAGGGGCAAAAGGTCTGAATTTTTTCTTTCGTTTCTATCATGGAAAATCCTACAACAAAGAGAAAAAATTAACTAGATTTATGTAAAAATGGAATATTTGTGGGATTGAATCTCTAAATCGCAGATGCTATAATGAAATTCACAATAGTTTGTAAGTGAAATATGGTCAGGGAGTTGGGTGGACATGGTTAGATGAGATACCATCGTTTGAAATATCGTTTATGTATGCAACATAGTTTTGATGGACGGATTGACAATAAGCATCATCACCTAATTGAGATTGAGATTGCAGCGAGGCAGATTTCGGAAGACTTCATGGAATTTGCCAGTATGGATTCGATTTTGAAAGAGGTATTTGATCAGTATCAGCATCAATACTTGAATGATTTTCCAGAATTTAGGGGAAATACCAGTATTGAACATATGGGAGAGGTGTTTTATCGCAAAGTGAAAGATGCGCTTGAGAAGCAGCATTGGAAATTTGCACGTTTTGAGATAAGCGAAACGCCTTTGCGTGTATATGCTATTGTAGAAGAAACGTTTTAACTTAAAGTACATCAATAGAAAGGGAGAGCCAGTTATGAAAACGAAGATTATTTTTAGAGGAGTTGCTGCGGGCCTGACGTCTCTATCACTTTTGCTGTCAGGAATGCCTGTGATGGCGACGGAATCAAGCAGTGTGGATCCGCAACAGACACAGTCGCAAGGGCAAATGCCAGGTCTCCCGGAAGAAATTAAAGGGCAACCGCGGTCAACTGCTTCAGAAGAAACGGAAAGAGAGCCGCAGTCAGAGCCTTCAGAAGAGCCGCAGTCAGAGCTTTCAGAAGAGCCGGGAGCAGAGCCACAGGCGCCAGACGACATTTTCGATCCGGAAGCGGAAACAGAGCCAGCAAAACAGCCTCAGCCAAAAGATGGGGAAGAGAGCAACGAAGAGAAACAAGGAAAAGATCATAAAGAGATCGAAGAACGGCAGGATTCTCAGGGTGAAGAGGCATCAGAAGCTGAGCAAGAAGATCAATATGCGCCTAGGGCGTTTTCAATCGATGATTTGTCCGTAGTAAACGGAAGTATCACAGTGGACGGAATTTTGTCTGATTGGGCAGAAGTGACAGAACGTAAAGCTTCCAGAGCAGATTCTTGGAAAGTGGCATTTTCACCAGACGGAGGCATTGTGTATTTTTGCTATACCGGCAGTGCGGGCACAGAATGGGATTATAGTTTTGCAAGCAACAACAACAGCTTTAAGTTTACATATGCAGACGGGACTGCGGGCGAGGATGCGGCGCTTTCCATTCACGCATGGCAGGACGGAGCGCTTGTAAAAAATGCTATTTGGGGAGATGTTCCAGGGGCTTCTGTGGCAGTGACTAATGAAGCGAATGGCAATAACCCAGGACCTTACACCGTGGAATTTGCGGTTCCGGCAAGTTTTTTTCATAATCTGGACTTTGTCGTGGAATTTGGAGGAACCTCCGTTGGCGTGTCAGAGATTCAAAAAGTGAACGGCAATCCGCTAGCCGTGGAAACAAAGCCAATTTATACAGGGATCGACATTGATGGCAATTACTCTGATTGGGCGGCGGTGGCAAAGACGGAGACCTCATGCCCCAATGAGCAGCATAAAGGATGTTTATCTCAGGCGGCAGCAGTCTATGACGGCGATTGGCTTTATCTTTATATCAAGGACGGAAAAGGAAGCAATGCTTCCGGCGCAGGGACCCATTCCAACGGTAAATATGCCATAAAGTCAGATTTGGGATATGAGACAGACATTCAGCTTTCAACAGCGCCTGCTGTCAGCGGCGTGGACGGCGCACAAGTTGCCTATGTAGGCAGCGAGTGGGAAATTGCTATTCCAAAGGATCAGCTTCCAAAATATAGAGAGAGCCTGACGTTTGGATTTTATGAGGGTGACGTGATTGTCTCTGGCATCGTAAATCTACAGCCAGATCATGGAAATAACCTGGAAAATCTTTTTAATGGGATAATTTATGACGGATCTTATGAAGATTGGGAGGATTATGGGCATACTACTATTGAGTATGCCACGGCTGGTTCCCAGGAATCCCAGGTTGATGCAAAAGGGGCGCTCTATTCCAGCGAAGATAAGCTGTTTGCGCATGTAGTGACAGGAATGCCTCAGCATTTACAGGAGGCAGGAGGCGAATTTACCTCTGCTGTTACCATCGCATTTAATCAAAAGCAGAGTGATCTGCAAAATGGCGCTTATGATCATAAGATGGCGTTTTATCCCCGGTTTGTGACAGTGGACGCCGGCGGAAACATCAATTGGGATCCAAAGCTTTCGGGTCTTCCCGAAGGAACATACGAATATTATATTGCTTCGACAGATGCATGGCATACATCTACTAATATCAATAATCTGAATGAAATGGATCAGTTATATGGCAAGATGATGATGACTGTCGGCAAAGATGGAAAGGATGAGATGGAATTTTACCTGGAACTGCCGATGATTGCAGGGAAACTAGGCGTGGATGAGACAGACTTGAAAGAGATTTCGGCTCAGTTTGGACGTATTGGACAACAGTGGCTTTACACAGCGGGTACTTCCACGGGACCAATCGTAGGAGTTACGCTTTGTATAGCGACAGCTGGCTTTATTCTTTGGTATAAAAAGAAAAGCCTGATGGAACTGTTGCTTTCAACAGCAAAATAAACCATCATATACAGAAGGAACGGATATAGGAGGAATGGGCATTGAAAGACAGAAAGAAGTTACATGATCTTGTTTTTATCATGCCCGTTCTTTATGCCATATTGGCATATGGAATGGCAAAGCTTGTTCAGAACAATGGAATGTATCCCAGTGGAATGGACGCGCTTTGCCATATTTATAAGGGCGACGCCTTATATGATGCGGTTTGCCAAGGGGATTTTTTTCCTATTTATGACCCGTTATGGTATAATGGCGTGGAACTGTTGCGCTTTTGGGAACCGCTTCCGGTGTATTTGATGGCGTTCTGCCGTTTTCTTGGCGGAAGTTCCATGAACGGGTACTTGGTTTTTGTGGGACTTATTTTTTGGATCGGGGCAATTTCCTGGTTCTATGGAGGTTGGAAATTAGAACGCCCCTGGTTTGGGGTGTTTTTAGGCGTGTTGTGGTTTTTTATGCCCAATAATCTGGTGACGTTGTTTCATGAGGGTAATCTTCCCAGATCTCTTTGTATTGCGTTGCTGCCTTTTTTGCTTTGCTGGACGTATCAATATCTTCAATGCCGTCACAGGGGGGATTTGCCAAAGCTTTCTGTATGCTTTGCGGTCGTCTGCCTATGCAGCTCTGATTTTGCAGGCATGATTTTGATAGGATTTACGTTCTATTTTATTGTTGACGCATTGATCCGCCATCAATGGAAACCACAGCTTCAAATAGCAGCGGCATTGTTTATAGGTTGCATCTTGGCAGGCGCCTGGTTGATCCCATCTCTGTTCAAAGGTGCTAATGCTGCAGTAACATCAGGTCTTTTAGATAGCTTTTTCCAGAACTTGTTTTTGTCGATTTATCCTGCAGCACGTTTTCGTAACGGACTTGAGAACGCTTATTTTGGATTGGCGGTTTTTCTACTCGCTGTTTTTGGCATATTTCTTAGCAAAAAAAAATCCATGCCTGGTTTTTGGGCGGGAATTTTGATTTTGGGCTGTAGCTCGAATATCTTGTATCACTTTTTGGCAAAGCTTCCGTTTTCAGGGATATTGAAGATGCTTAGCTATTTTTCGATTGCGTCGTGCATGGTGCTATTTAGCTTCCTGATTTGGGATACTTTGAAAAGGGGATGGGTTCTTATTTTTGCAGCGCTGCTTATTTTGGATGCCTTGCCCTCTCTGCCGCTGTTTTGGGGGAACCAATCTGGACATTTGCCGAAAGACAGGATGGCGTATTATTCTGACAGCACTCTTGTCGGCAAGGCAAAGGAACTGACAATGCAGAGACTGGCGCTGATTGATGAGAGTGGCCTTGGGGCAATGAGTAATTATCTGATTACTGGCTATGAAGAGACCGTGCCTGCCATGCATGGTTGTGCGCAGAATACCTCTGCGGAGTTTGCAAATATTATGCAGGTTGACCGTTCCCTGGAAGAAGGGAATTACCTGTATTTATTTGACCGTTGCCTGGAACTTGGAAATGACACGGTGATCATCGATACAGATATCGTGAGTTCCATGGAGAAGAGTCCGGTCTTAAAGATGGACCACGCTGCCCAGAGGGTAGGCTATGATCTGGTGGACGCTACAGATCGCTATCGCCTTTATCATCTTGATGCAAAAGGTAATTGGGGGACGGTTACGAGATACAAGGCGATTGGCATTGGCTCTTTGGCTCCAGCAATTTCCAGGCAGTTTCCAGTGGTTGAGGAAACAGTGGTCACTAATTTGAATGAATTTACGTTTGAGGAGTTAAAGGATTATGACTTGATATATCTGGCGGGCTTTTCCTACAGTGATAAGTCTGCGGCAGAGGAGCTGGTTACGAAATTGAGTGAGTCCGGGGTCCGAATTGTCATTGGGGCGGATGGAATTCCAGAGGACAGGGGAAGCAAAAATCAGAGTTTTCTGGGTGTTGTCTGCAATCCAGTCTCCTTTTCGCAGGGTTATCCTAACCTACAAACGATAGACGGCGTGCTGGATCCGCACTTATTTCCCAGCGGTTACCGGGAGTGGAACACGGTATATGTCGATGGACTGGACGATGTCTGGGGCACGGTAGAGGATTTAGACTGGGATTTGCCGTTTTATGGCACGGTGAGGAATAAGAATATCGTCATAATCGGACTCAATCTTCCATATTATCTAAGCCTGACCCATGACGAGGGAGTGGAGGCGCTTTTGAGTCATGCAATGAATCTGCGCATAGACGAGCTTCCAGAACGTGAGATCGTGCCTTATGAGATTCAGTATTTTGCTGATAAGATAATCATTGACGTGGATCGTGACAATGTGAATACTGGTCTTGCTTATCATGACAGCTTTGTCAGCAGGCAGGAAATTTATGCCAAGAATCACCTGACTTTCGTGAAAGCAGGAAAAACAGAGATTTTGCTGACGTATCCTTTTCTCTGGGCAGGGATATCGGCTAGCGTCATGGCGGTGATTTTTATTCTGGCTTATGCGCTGCAGCTGCGGACGCAGCGGCAAAACTCTGAGAAGGAAGCGGAGAAATAAAATGACAAAATATATTATTGGTTTGATTGGACTTGTGGCTTGGCTGTTGCTCTTGCGTGTGCTCAATAAGGGCAAGTTGAACTTCTGGCATTTTATCGTGGGAAGCGTAGGAGCGTTTATTTTGATGCTGGTATTTTTGCAGCCGGTTTTGACGCAGCCTTTGGCACGGATTGTAGCGCTTTTAGCGAGCCTTCCAGGCAAGATCGGCGACATTTACAGTGCCCATTATAAATATGGCGTGATTTTTGTGGAGTCTGCCGTGGGAGCGATTTCTCTTAAGATAGACTTTGAGTGTTCTGGCATTATCGAGATTATGGCGTATCTTGCATTGCTAATTTTTTACCGGGTTTATACAGTCTATGAGAGGTTTTGCATTGGAATTCTGGGCGTGATAGCGTTGATTCTGGCAAATGCGCTGCGAATTACTGTGATTTGCTTGATGATCCATTTTGGCGGAATTGACAATTATTTTATTGCGCATACGTTTGTGGGGCGGCTGGTTTTTTATGCTTTGTCGGTCGTGATATACTTCTATGTATTTACGAAGCCGCAGATTTTAAAACAGAAAGTGGGGAGCTTCCGATATGACGATCATTGAGCAATTATTTAATTCGATATTGTTTTGGGCAGCATGGATTATCATTCCGCTAATTATGGAGATCATTCCCTCGCTGGGGAGCTTTTTGATCTTGTTAAAGAAGAGGCTCTTCCCCTGCAAATATGAAGATCCTCTAATCTGGCCGGAAATCACCCTGATTATTCCGGTATATAATTCTCAAGATTCCCTGCAGGAATGCATCCGCTCCATCAATGACAGTGATTACCCTAATGATAAGATGCGTATCTTTCTGGTAAATAATCAGGGAAAGGATGACTCATTTCAGGTCTATACCAAATGCCAGGCGTTGTACCCAGATTTGTTAATGCAGTGGCTGAATGCCAGGCAGGGAAAATCCCGTGCGCTGAACCTTGCCCTGTTTAATGCGGATGGAAAATATATCATCCATGTGGACAGCGACGGTCAGTTTGAGCCCGATGCCATCAAAAACATGGTGCGCAAATTTGAAAGCTGTCCAGACGTGGACTGTATGACGGGAGCCATTCTTACGATGCCAAAGATGATCGAGCAATACAAGGGCATATTTGCCCGTTTGCTCCGTAAAATGGAATTTATGGAATATGCACAGGCATTTTTGGCTGGAAGGAATTATGCTTCAGAGACAAATTCGATTTATACGCTCTCTGGGGCGTTTTCGGCGTTTCGGAAATCAGCGGTGCTCAAATCCCAGCTTTATAATACAGACACCATATGTGAAGATACCAACATTACGTTCCAGATGCGCTATCTACAGCATATTAAAGTGCATATCTGTGAGAATGCAATTTTCATGGTGGATCCCATTGAGGGAATCAATAAACTGTATACTCAGCGTCAGCGCTGGCAGAGAGGGAGCCTGGAGGTGTCGCATCAGTTTTTGGAAAAGGATCTCAAGGTGCGCAAAATGTTTACCAATGTCATGGTTCGCACCCTGATGTATGACCATACCTTTGCGTTTCCCAGACTGATTTGGTATCTTGTGCTGTTTTGTCTCTTGTGCATGGATTATTCTGCAAAGATCATCTTGCTTTCCAGCGCTTTGATCTTCGCACTCTATATCATCAGTGGATATCTGTATTATTTTGCTACCATAGGGTTTCTGAAAGAATTTGACGGCTTAAAGAAATATTACCGAAAGCACTGGCATGTGGTTCCATTGTTACCATTTTTTAATTTTATTGTATTCTTTATCCGCTTTGCAGGCGTGATCAATAGCATTAATACTGACAGTGCGTGGAAGACGCGGACCTTGACGGACGAGAGAAAAGACTTTGAAAGGGAGCTCAAATTGATGGCTAAAAAACCGGTAAAGCTTCTCCAAAAAGCACGAAAAGCCGTAAATTATGAGTAGGTGGGCTAGGATCATGAAACGTAAACTAAATTTGTTTTTTATCACGATTGTGGTTATGGCTTTTGCGATTGCGGCAGATGTGTTTATCATATTTCAGTTAGAGAATTACGAGACCAGGTTTTTGGAGATTTATGGAGCGGAGCAAGATGGGTATGTGAACATTATTCTGGCTCAGATTAATAACCTCGGTGATGATGCCACAGAGCAGGATATTACGCAGATTATCAGTTCTTTGGATTCCACGGCAAGCAGGTACTGGACATTGAGCAAGGGGGATTCTATCTTGTTTGTGAAAAGCGTCACGGAGACGAATCGCTATAAAGGGTTCACAGATGGAACTTACTATGCTTCGGATTCAGCCGCTGCATTTATGGACAGCCTTCATGCAAACCAAGTAAATCATGGAATTATCTATCTTGACAATGACAGGTTTGTCGCATCTGGAATGATGTTTAACTGGCAAAAAGACCAGTACCGGGTCTGTCTTTTGACTTATGACAGGGTGATTCTGGAAGATAACATTTTATTAGAGTGCAAGAATTCCATTATTATAATCCTTTCGATGATTCTTGCCCTTCTGGTTATTCTGAGCATGGCAATGTCTCGCAAAATCAACCGACAGGAGAGGCTGATTGCGGAACAAGATAAGCAAGTGGTGTGGCAGAACAAACAGATTGCCCTTTTGGATGAACGAATGAAAAGGGAGTACGCATTCAGCGCCAGCAAAAATGTCTTTAAAAGCGTTGTTCTGGATGAATTTTTACAGAAATTGGATCAAAAGAATGCCGCTCCGTTGCATTTTGTGGTTTTTGAGGCGGATTCGGAGGAGGCCAGAGATGCGTTTCTTGAACATATGCAGTTTGTGCTGGACAATCATGTGCTGCGATTTTCTATGGAGGAATATCGGGTGCTTCTTATTTTTGTCTGCTATGAAAGGAAAGTCAGTGAAAAAATTATTGAAACCTTGTGGGATTGGAATATACGAAAGGTTGGAAATTTCTACTGTGAGGACAATGCGAACAGCTATCAATCTCAATTTGAAAGTTTTTGGAAGGAGGTGTTTGCCAAGTGAGAAAGCAGAATTCATATCGTGAATACCGCTTGAAATCATATCTAAATATGAACCATTATATTATCATTAACGGCAAACAGGGGCAGACCCATCCCCATACCTGGGAGTTTGTTTCAACTATTATTGTAGCTGGCGATGATTTTGTAGAGTTTCGCACTTTTGAGAATTTAATAGAAGAGTTTATGGAAAAATATCAGAATCAGATCTTAAATGCCATAGAGCCTTTTGACGTGATTGTGCCCACCATTGAAAATGTCACAGATCAATTTAATAATGAGCTTCAGAAGCTGCTACGGGAAAACGGAGGCGAACTGGTTTCCTTGGAGGGAAGCGAAACGCCTACCAGAAGCTATATTGTCAGTCACCGCAATGAGCCGGAATTCCTTGAGCGGATTGGAAAAATCAAGGCAGAACAGGTTTCTGGCATGATTGATTATGTGGTGGAACAGATCGTAAGCGCAGAAAAAAGAAAACACTAGTGTGCCACAGGAAAACAGGTAATGAGTCTGTCTTAATTATCGGCTAGAGTCAACACTAGAGACAGAGGATTTTAGAAAGGACACAAAAGAAATGAAGCGCGTGAAAAAAACGGTTTTGGGAGCGCTGATATTGTCTGTCTGCCTGCTTTCTGGTTGTGTTCCAGAGACGTTAGAGGATGCGTCACCAGTAGAGCAACAGGAAACAGAAACCCAGGCGATATTAAAGGAGCGGCAGCCCAAATGCACAGAGGATGGCATAGGATATTCTTTCCGGACGCATGAAAAGAAATTTCAGGTATATCAGAAAAACGGCACTTGGGAGGACATGGTGGCTGTAGGGGTCAACATAGGAGCGGCAAAGCCTGGGGCTTTTCCGGGAGAATTTGCCATTAACAAAAATGACTATCTGCGTTGGTTTAAACAGATCAGTGAAATGCATGCAGATACCATCCGTGTCTATACGATTTTGATGCCAGAATTCTATCAGGCGCTGGCAGAATATAATCAAACCGCAAGCAAGCCTCTTTATTTCATGCAGGGCGTGTATAACAATGAGGAAGATATCAGCAGACTGGGGGACGCTTTTGACGAGGAAGGCAAAATCGCAGGGGACTGGGTGCAAATGTGCCAGACCATTGTGGATGTCGTTCATGGAAATGCCGAAATTGAGCCGCTTCCTGGCAATGCCAGTGGCAGCTATACGGCGGATGTGTCTCAGTATTTGAGCGGATGGATATTGGGGATTGAGTGGCAGGCAGATTTTGTGATCAACACCAATGAGCAACATAAAGACCGTACGTCGTATGACGGTGAATATCTATATACAAAACAGGCGTCGCCTTTTGAGATATTTCTTGCAACTGGGCTGGACGCATGTATTTCCTACGAGACGAAGCAATATAAAATGCAGCATCCTACGGCGTTTGCAAACTGGGTAACGACAGATCCTTTAGATCACCCTGGGGAACCTAGCCCGGAGATGGAAGACGCTGTTTCTGTGGATGCAGAACATATTAAGGCTAAACCTGAGTTTCTTGCAGGCTTTTTTGCTTCTTACCATGTTTATCCCTATTACCCTGAAATGATGCGTTATGCGCCGGAGCTGTTGAAAGATGATCCGCCTAATTCATACAGGCGCTATCTCATGGATTTGAATGCATATCATTCCATTCCGGTGATTGTGTCGGAGTTTGGCGTTCCGGCATCAAGGGGCGTCACTCATCTTGCCCGTGATCCTGGATATAACCAGGGAGGTCTTGGCGAAAAAGAACAGGGAAAGGCGATCGTGTCTATGCTGGATGATATCATAGATTCTGGATGCGCCGGCGCTTATGTCTTCATCTGGCAGGATGAATGGTTTAAAAGAACCTGGAATACCATGGACTTTACAGATGCGGAGAACCGTCCCTATTGGTGCGACGTTCAAACCAGCGAGCAGTTTTTTGGCTTGCTTTCTTTTGATCCTGGCGAACAGCCAGTCTGTATTGTAGACGGTGACGCCAAAGATTGGGAAGGGGAGAAACCTCTGCTTGTAAGCGGCGGCGCCAAATTGTATGTTAAGAGTGACGAAGCCTATGTGTATTTGATGATTCAAGGAAAGCATGACCGTTTACGCATTACCATGGACACTATTAAGGGGCAGGGGAATCAACAAGAGGGCGGCGCTGATTTTTCTCTGGAATTGGATGGACGAGACCAGAGCAGGTTAATGATTCATCCCTATTATGATGTCAATTACTGGCTCTATACGGAAGGCATTTATGGGAAAAACCAGATACTGGAAGAGCGGGAAGGGTATGCGGCGCCTGAAAATAATACTTTTGTTCCGATTCAGTTGATGCTGAACCGTCCGCTGCAGCTTCCAGATGGAACAAAGGTGGAGACAGAGCTAGTGGAGACAGGGAAGCTGCGTCATGGAAATGCGGATCCGCAATCGCCACAATATGATTCCCGGGCAGATTTTTGCATCAAGGAAGATGTCACAGAAGTGCGCCTGCCATGGCTGCTACTGAATATTCCAAAACCTAATGTTAAAATGTGTATTGCAAATTTATATGCGCATCAGGAAATTACTTATGAAGTCATGGATCATATTATATTTTCCATCGATGGGGTCAGCGGTTTCTATTCCTGGGAACCTTGGGAGCTGCCCACATACAGGGAAAGGCTAAAGAAATCTTATTATATTTTGCAGGATTACCTGTCAAAACGATAAACGTATTGTAATACTTCTGTAATATATGGTATAATGTCCACGAAAGCATTGAGCAGTGCCAAGAGCATCAGGAATTAAGTCGTTTCATGCAGTGCCAGTACCATATTATTTGATAGAAAATCAGAGGTAGGAATAAATGAAAAAAGAGATTCAATTCAAGGGTCAGTTAAAAAATTATATGTATTGGCCGTTGATGTTGACAGTTTTGATTGTATTGCTGAATATCCCCCTTTACTATTTTGACAAAAAGGCGGGAATATGCGTATCCTTATTTGCAGTATGTTATTTTGTGACCGTGCTGGTAATTTATATCATGAACCGCTCTGTTATCCGCAAGGAAGTCATCACTTTTGCGACCCAGTATGGGACCGTGCAGAAGAAGCTTTTGGATGACTTTCAGATCCCTTACGCGCTATTGGATTATAACAGCAAGATTTTGTGGATGAATAAAGAATTTTCAGCGGTGACAGAGAAAGATAAGAAGTATCATAAGTCGATCTCGACAATTTTTCCATCAATCACCAGGGAGCTTTTGGATAAAGAGGAGATTGGCGGGAGCTTTCAGGTAGAATGGAAAGAGCACATGTACCAAGTAAAGGTAGACAGGCTTTATTTTAACGAGGATCATGCGGATGGAAGCATGATCGACCTAGAGACGAACGACCAGTATCTTATGGCGCTGTATTTGTTTGATGAGACCGAGCTTCATCATTATATTGATGAGAACAAAGAATTGCAGCTTGTGTCTGCGCTAATTTATATTGATAATTATGAAGAGGCCTTAGACAGCATTGAGGAAGTCAAGCGCTCCCTGCTCGTGGCTTTGATTGACCGCAAAGTCAGCAAATATTTTTCAGAGCGGGACAGCATTATCAAGAAGCTGGAAAAAGACAAATATTTTGTGGTATTTCGCCATAAGTACCTGGACGCTTTGATAAAGGATAAATTCAGCATCTTGGAAGATGTTAAGACGATCAAGGTAGGAAACGAGATGGCGGTGACGCTGAGCATAGGCGTGGGAGTGAGCACAGTCAGTTACAACCAGAAATATGAATATTCCCGCATGGCGATTGACCTTGCCCTGGGCAGGGGCGGAGACCAGGTAGTGATTAAGGAAGGGGATAAGATTTCTTATTTCGGTGGTAAATCCAGGCAAGTTGAAAAAATGACCCGGGTAAAGGCCCGGGTGAAGGCACATGCCTTGCGGGAAATATTTGAAACCCGGGAACAGATTTTTATCATGGGGCACAGCATCAGCGATATGGATTCGTTTGGCGCAGCCGTAGGCATTTACTGTGCGGCTCATGTGATGGGAAAAAAAGCTTATATCGTGCTAAACGAGGTGACCTCCTCCCTGCGTCCCATGAAAGAATGTTTCACGGAGGAAAAGGGATATCCAGAAGATCTATTTATTGACAGTGACGAGGCGATTGAGCTTGTGGATTACCGCAGCGTGGTGGTCGTGGTGGATACTAACCGTCCTACTTATACAGAGTGCCCAGAGATTTTGAGGCGTACTAAGAGTATCGTGGTATTTGACCATCACAGGCAAAGCAGCGAGGTGATAGAGAATGCGGTGCTTTCTTATATTGAGAGTTATGCGTCCTCTACCTGTGAAATGGTGGCGGAAGTGCTGCAGTATTTTGATGAAAATATTCATTTGAGGCCAAATGAGGCAGATTGCATTTATGCAGGCATTTTGATCGATACCAATAATTTCATGACGAAAACAGGTGTAAGGACCTTTGAGGCTGCAGCATATCTGCGTCGTTGCGGGGCGGAGGTTACAAGGGTGCGTAAATTATTGCGTGATGATATGGCGGCATATAAGGCCCGGGCGGAGGCAGTCCGTCATGCCCAAGTATACCGGGGGGCATTTGCCATTTCCATATGTCCGGCAGATTCCAATGTGGAAAGCCCGACCATTGCCGGAGCGCAGGCAGCCAATGAGTTGTTGAACATCGTGGGAATTAAGGCATCTTTTGTACTCACAGAGTACAATGAAAAAATATATATTAGTTCCAGATCGATTGACGAGATTAACGTGCAGCTGATCATGGAACGGATGGGCGGCGGCGGTCATCTGAACGTGGCAGGCGCTCAACTGAAAGATTGCACGGTGGAGCAAGCCAAAAGAAAAATTCAGGAAACTTTAGATCAGATGCTAAAGGAAGGAGACATAGAAGTATGAAAGTGATTTTGTTGCAAGATGTGAAGTCATTAGGGAAAAAAGGAGATATCGTAGAAGTTAGCGACGGATATGCAAGAAATATGATTTTGCCTAAAAAGCTGGGGGTAGAAGCCACCGGAAAAAATATGAACGATCTGAAATTAAAAAATCAGCATGCCGAAAAGGTGGCGCAGGAAAATCTGGAGGCGGCACAGGCTCTTGCAAAGGAAATTGGCGTTAAAGAGGTGACAGTTACCTTAAAGACGGGAGAAGGAGGAAAAACCTTTGGTTCTGTTTCTGCCAAGGAGATAGCGGCTGCCGCCAAAGAACAGATTCAAATCGAGCTTGATAAGAAGAAAATGCAGCTTCCCGACGGAGGGCTGAAGACGCTGGGCGTACATGAGGTAACCGTAAAATTCCACCCCAAAGTGACAGGAAAGCTCAAAGTCAAAGTGGCAGAAGAGTAGGAGGTTTGTATGGAGGAAGCCCTGATCAAGCGGATCATGCCAAATAGCCTAGAAGCGGAGCAGACGGTAATCGGCGCAATGATTATGGACCGGGAAGCAGTGATGACTGCCTCGGAAACTTTGCTCCGTGAGGATTTTTATCATCAGCAGTATGGCGTTCTTTTTGAGGCGATTGTAGAACTTTTCAATGAGGAAAAGCCAGTGGACGTGATTGTGCTACAGGACCGGTTGCGGGAAAAAGATGTTCCGGCAGAATTGAGCAGTCTGGAGTTTGTCGGGGAACTGGTGGCGTCTGTGCCAACTTCTGCAAATATTAAGTATTATGCCAATATTGTAAAAGAGAAATCCATGCTCCGCAGATTGATCAAGGTAAATGAGGAAATTGCAAACCAATGCTATCTCGGCAGAGAGAGCGTAGAGGAGATTATGGCGGAGACAGAGAAAAAGATTTTTAATCTGCTTCAGAACCGCAGCAGCGGGGATTTTGTTCCCATCAAGACGGTAGTTATCAATGCCTTAGAGAAGATTGAGCTGGCTTCAAAGACCATGGGCAATGTCACTGGAATTGCAACAGGGTTTATCGATTTGGATTACCGGATGTCGGGACTTCAGCCTTCGGATTTGATCTTAGTGGCTGCGCGTCCCTCGATGGGAAAGACGGCGTTTGTACTGAATATCGCCCAATATGTGGCGTTCCACAGCAAACTTTGCACAGCCATTTTCAGCCTGGAAATGTCCAAGGAACAGTTGGTGAACCGCCTCTTTTCCTTGGAATCCAGGGTCGATGCCCAGCTTCTTCGTTCTGGCAATCTTGCAGATTCTGACTGGGAGAAGTTGATTGAGGGGGCGGGCACCATTGGCCGCTCCAGTCTGATTATTGACGATACGCCTGGAATCTCTATCTCAGAGCTGCGTTCGAAATGTAGAAAATATAAGCTGGAGCATGATTTGAAACTGATTATTATTGACTATTTGCAGTTGATGTCAGGATCTGGAAGGACAGATTCCAGGCAACAGGAAATCTCTGACATTTCTAGGTCTCTGAAGGGACTTGCCAGGGAGCTGAATGTACCAGTGATCGCATTGTCTCAGTTGAGCCGTCAGGTGGAACAGCGTCCAGACCACAGGCCGATGCTTTCTGATCTGCGAGAGTCAGGGGCGATCGAGCAGGATGCCGATGTGGTGATGTTTATTTACAGGGATGATTATTATAATAAAGATACGGATAACAAGAACATTGCCGAGATTATCATAGCCAAGCAGAGAAACGGCCCCATCGGAACGGTGAACTTGGTTTGGCTACCTCAGTACACGAAGTTTGTGAGTATGGAAAAGCGATAATTTACTTGACATTAGAAAAAAATAATTACAGAATCTGCCGAAATCAACAGATATTTTTCGAATGGGGAAGATATCTGTTTTTTCTTGTCATTATTTCACGATGAAAAAACATTGTAAGTGATAGCATAAATCGGTAAAATAGAATTAGTAAAAGGGACAGGCCCTTTGAGTCCTCTCATGCCGTTGCGGGCGGATGGAGAAAGGCCTGACAAAAGCGGTCTTATGTATGGAACGTGAATTCCCAAAAAGGAGGTAGAAAATGTGGAAAATGTACGCTATATGATTTCGGATGCGGCAAACATTGTAAATGTTGAATCTCATGTCCTGCGTTATTGGGAAGAAGAATTAGATCTTTCCATACCTCGCAACGAGATGGGTCACCGTTATTATACAGAAGAAAATATAGCGCAGTTTCAAAAGATAAAGGAATGGAAAGAACAGGGTTACCAGTTGAAAGCCATTCGGATGATGATACATAATATTCCAGAAGAGGAGGGATATACGGCAAATGCTGTGAATGCAGCGTCAGGAAATATGATGAATACAGGAGGGACAGGCAGTATGGCGAATTCTGGCAACATGCCTGGCGGCAGTCAGGTGATTCAGATTAACCGGGATTATCCGGCGATGGAGCAGCAGCATTTTGTAAAAGAGCACGGCAATCCTGCTTCTAATACAGTGAAGCTGGAACAGTTCCGCACGATGATGATGGGAATTGTAAAACAGGCAGTGGAGGAGAATAACCAGTCCCTTGGAAAAGAAGTCAGCTTGCAGGTGGGGGATAAAGTTTTAAAGGAAATGAATTATCTGATGCGTGAGCAAGATGAGGCGGAGGAAGAAAGATTCCGAAAATTGGACGCAGCAATTCGTATGCAGCACAAGGGCAGAAGATTCCGCAAAGAAAAGGAAGAGAAAGAAAAAGTAGATAAAAAGGAAGCTAAGATGCTTAAGAAAGAAGGGAAGCTAAATCCTAACTTAACTACATAGGAATCATGTTTTTGAGTGTGATATGCCGGAGAACTAGCTACGGATTGAAGTAGTTCTCCGGCAAATTTTTTTAAGATATTTAAGCTATGTTCATTTTTAATTATTTAAAAATGATGGTTGCTTTGCCTGCGTTTAATATCCGTAGATTGGAAATCTCTTTGCCAGTCATATTGGCAACGCCTGCAGGGTGGAGGTATGTAGTTTCAAAGTGTTGGATGGCATCTGTTTCAAAAAATTGTTTATCAAAACAAATACCTTTGATATTGTCTATGATGCCAATTTTTTGTAAAAACACAGGAACTTTGAAAAGTGTGTGCATTTGAAAGAAATCATCAAAAGCTTCAAGCATTTTTATGATTGTACCATTTGGATTTTCGCAGAACCCAACGCCATCTACGCAACCTAGTAGATAAACTTTTTCATTAGGATTTATTTTATTGTTATATAATTTCAGTCTCTTTTTAATATCAATCGTTTCATTAGATTTATTTACACCATACTGTCCAGGGTCCGAGGAATGAATTAAAGATTGAATCAAAATCCGGATTTTTGAATCAGAATTTTTTATTATTAAGTCAAAACTATGACAGTCATCATTATCGGCGGTTCTTTGAACAATTGCCATAGTGCTTAAGTTTACATTTGGATCATGGGAAGCCATGGGATCTTTATCTTTGTTTTTAGGAAATATCTCCAAGCCGCAAGCGGTTAGAATTTGAGCAAAAGCCTGTTCTGCTCCATGTCCCCGGTACTTGGCTTGCATTTGCTGAATTTCTTTTGGAGCAATGAGATTTTGAAATATGGGTATGATTTGTTCCTTGGATAGAGAAGAAAATGTATCCAACATTTCAATAAGTCCGTGTGAAATAAAGTATGCCGAAATTTCTCTGGCTAAACTTTGCTTAAACTCGGAACGACGAAGGAGCCACACGAAATATTTTGTACTGTGTTTTCGCAGCTCTTTCCGAGCTTCTGGAACGAATCTGATATTATTGACTGAGTAAAAATGAACTAGGTAGGTTAAATCCAAATAAAGCCGTTTGTCTGAAATGCCAACTAATTTACGCATGTCTGTCAGGATGTCTGGATCTTCAAGGATAATTTGCATAATAATATTTTCTGGACTGTTCAAGGATTTGATTTCTTTATACCGATCAATTAGCGAAACTAACTTGATGCAGCTATCCGAATTGATTTTTGTTCCTTTATACTAAGGCAAATCCTCTTGAGATGCGACGCAATACCAGAATTCTTGTAGTTTATTCATAAACTCCCTCCTATTACTTGATATTTCAGTCCATTCCTTGTACAATAAAAATTGCACTGTACAAGGAGATGGACGATTTATGATTGATTTATATATGTTATGTACGGATTTAAAAAATACCCAATCAAGCATGAGAACAAAATCTAACAATATTATACTGCAAATATGCAGGTTTCTCAACCATCCTTCCGAAAGAACCAGCGAAATTATAAAGGGATGGGAAATGGAGTTTCAGTATGTTTATGGAACTGTCGAGTCAAATCTTTCAAGCAATAACAAATTACATATTGCCGAAATAATCGCGCAATACAAAGCTGAGAGTATGCAAGGCTCTGATGTCAAAAAGATACAATTATTGTTTTATGCAATTCAAACGTATTTCAGCATCCTGATCAAATGTGTCACCAAGGAGATTTTAGATGGCAGTGGGGAAGAACCAGGTTGCCATCAGGAATTAATTTTGGGTGAATTTGCAGTCAGGCATGGGATAAAAAATTATAATCATATGGATTTCTATTGTTGGCCTATATTTGAACTTGAAAACGGGTTTGATGAAATTATTGATCAAGTGTGGCATTCTGTAGCAAATTATAGGAACGAATTGTCGTTTGAAGATTTTGCAAAGAGTTATAATTATGATTATATTAAACAGATGTATGAGGCAGTCATTCCTAAGGAGCTGCGCCATGCATTAGGAGAATATTACACACCCGATTGGCTGGCAGAGGAAACATTAAATCAGGCGGTCCTATTTTACGATTCCAACAAGTCAGTCAGGCTGATTGATCCTACATGCGGTTCGGGAACATTCCTGTTTAAGGCGATAGGAAAGAAAAGGAGAAATGGAGAGAATCTTCAGGAAATATTGGCCACTGTCTGCGGGATTGATATAAATCCACTGGCAGTTTTAACAGCTAAGACCAACTATTTACTGGCAGTTATCGATATGCTGCAACCAAGACAAGAAATTGAAATACCAGTTTACAACGCAGACATTGTGAGGATGGGAGAAGAATTTCAGGAAACTGAAATTATACGCTCTGGCACAGATCACAATCCAATGGAGAGTATCAATAGGTGTAGAAAAAAAGACTGTATAAAGGCGAATAATTTGCAGCCGGCAGACATAATTGTAGGAAATCCTCCCTGGGTAAACTGGGAATACATGCCAGAACAATATAGGAGAGAAACAAAACATCTGTGGATTGAATATAAGCTGTTTTTTGCCAAAGGAAGAGAGCTAAGCTTTTCCAAAGAAGATATATCTGTACTGATTACTTATATAGTGATTGATAAACTGTTGAAAGAACATGGAATACTTGGCTTTGTGATTCGGCAGGGAGTGTTTAAATCAGCTCAGAATGGAATTGGATTTCGGCGTTTCCAAGTTAAGGATGAATATGGAGTTCAGGTTTTAAAAGTTGCAGATTTGTCTAAAATCAAAGCTTTTGATAACGCAAGTAACCGAACGGCGCTGTTTTACGCTAAAAAAGGTCCTGCAACGATGTTTCCGGTTTCATATGACGTATGGAAAAAAAGGGAGGATGTTAGAAAGCTTTCTTTTCATACATACTCTGAATTAAGGGAAGTGAAAGCTCAAATTGAAATTGAAAGGCAAAAGGCAATGCCAGCGGCAGATGAGCTAACATCTGTTTGGATCACTGCCAGACAAGAGGAGTTGGCAGGAATGCGTCAGCTTTTAGGAGAGAATCAATATCGTGCCAGGACAGGGGTATTTACAGGAGGAGCCAATGCGGTATATTGGCTAAATATCTTGAATACTCAGGGAAATTATGTCGATATTACGAATGTCGTGGAGCGTGCAAAACGTAAAGTTTCAAAAGTACATGCTTTTTTGGAAAAGGATTATATTTTTCCGATGGTAAAAGGAAGTAATGTTAAAAGATGGAATGTGTCATATGACACTTACCTTTTGTGTGCGCATACGGAAGAAACTAAGATGTGGCCAGTTCCTAAGACACAGTTACAAGAAAAATATCCTAAAACATTTTTATATTTGAAGTCTTTTGAGGAAGAGCTGAATAACCGCAAAGGGTTTGCAGGATGGGAAAAAGAAATTCAACATCAGGAATTTCATGCGATTTTAAGGGTTGGAGCGTATACTTTTTCAAAATATAAAGTAGTATGGAGATATATTGCATCAGAGTTCATTTGTGCCGTGATTAGTTCGGTGGATGATCCATTTTTAGGAGATAAAATGCTTATTCCCAATGAAAAAATCATGTATATCAGTACAGACGATGAGATGGAGGCATATTATTTGTGTGGGATATTAAGCTCTGGCATGGTTGCGAATTGCATAAAAAGCTATATGAATCCTACGAGTATTTCGACACATGTTTTAAATAAGCTGAATATTCCAGTTTATAATCCAGAAAACGAAAAGCATGGCTTAATTGCCAATCTATGTAAGGAAGGTCATGGGCGCAAAGACATTGTTTCTTGTCTAGAGCAAATAGATATTATTGTCAAAGAAATTTATGGAATATAACAAAACAAAGAATGATCAGAAATTGATAAAAAGGACCGCCGCATGGACGATAATCAAACAAAGCATGCATCATGTTAAAGATCATGGCCTTTGTTTGCTCGCCCAGATGCGGAAGCCCAAGTGTAAAATATTGTTTAGGAATTAGCCCTGCTCAATAGCGCCGGTAGGACATGCACCTGCGCATGTTCCGCAATCGATACAAGTGTCTGCAGCGATTTCGTACTTTCCATCACCAGCGGAAATAGCGCCTACTGGACATTCTCCCTCACAAGTTCCACAGCTTACACAAGCGTCGTTAATTACGTATGCCATACTTAAATCCTCCTTATAAAATGAATATTCATTTAGTTACCGAACCGGTAACTTTAGACTATATTTTAATACAAACTGTCGATGATTACAAGTAAAATTTCATCTTTCGTGCGTCATTTTGCATCTGAGAGGCAGATATGGTAAGATGGGCAAAGAATAAAAGGGAATGGAGGGAAAGTATGGAAAAACAGCAACCGTATTTTCATACAGTACAATATTACGAGACAGACGCCATGGCGGTGGTGCATCATGCGAATTACATTCGCTGGTTTGAGGAAGCGAGGCTGGATTATCTGAAACAGGCAGGCTTTCCATATGAGGCGATAGAAGAACGGGGGCTGATGGTTCCAGTACTTGGCGCATCCTGTGAATACCGCATCGCTGTGCGTTTTGGGGAAACGGTCAGAATTGAGACCGAGATCGTAAAGTTCAACGGGCTCAAATTTACCGTTGCCTATGAGATTTATGATCAAGAACGCAAAAGGCTTCATGCCAGGGGCATGACAGAGCATTGCTTTTTGAATCGGGACTTCAAGCCAGTTTCTATTAAGCGCAAAGCTCCAGATTTATATGAATTTTTTATTTCACAACAAAGTGAGTGAGCATTTGAATCATGGGGCTGTCGTACTAATATATTCATTGTTCAAAAAGCCTTGCCACTGATGCGGCAAAGTAAGGGGCTGCGAATAAAACATTGCATAATAGGGAAAATGGTATTATAATAGGTGGCATCTGCAATACTCACGCAGGGTATCGTCAGCAAAACAGCAAAATGTAAGGAGGAATATAAAATGGCACAAGTGACAAAGGAAACCATGATTGGCGAATTGCTTCAGATTGATGAGAATATAGCGCCGATCTTGTTAGAAATTGGCATGCACTGTCTTGGATGTCCGTCGTCTCAGATGGAGACGATTGCAGAGGCAGCGATGGTTCATGGGATTGAGCCGGATGCATTGGTAGATCGGATTAATGAATTTTTAGCAAAATAGCTTGAAATTCTCTTAAAATTTATGTTTTGAAATGGGACGGGGCAATTCCCCGTCCCAATCTTTTGTGAATATATGATGGTATTATTTGAATTCTAAACTGATTCGTGAATAAGAATTCTCATCCTCTTATTACTATGAAAACATTCGAATGAATAGATTCCCTCCTTTTTTGTGAATTTTCGTGATATATTTATTCAGAAGTACAAGTTGTTGCGAAATCTCCGTACGTTGAAATGACAGGTCCTCCGATGGTTTTGATTGTCTTTTTTCTTTTTCCTCATCGGAATAAACATATTCCATTGCCAGCACAGCAATATTGTTAAATGATATAGTTGAAAATTTGTATCGGATGTTTTTTGGCAAAGCTCTGACTAGAAAAGTGACGACAGATTTAGCTTTCCCAAAAAACGGACACTGCCAGCGGATTGGCATAAGCAACGCTTTTGCTCCGCATTATTTTAAAGATCTTCTATAGAAAAGATGTGATTTTCCTGTATTTTTGACAGGATGGCATGGTATCAGGCTGGTTTTAATTTCTTTTGGGGTTAATATGGAACAGATTTTCATATACTATTAGCTGTAAGAAGTGCCTGTGTAGACATGAAAATTGTGGGTCAGGCGCCGTGGTGAGAGTATGCGGATGCGGAAAATCTGCGAAGCATGTATCTCAAGGCGCTTATTCCTGCATTGTTTGCCGAATATCTGTTTGAGTACCAGCATAGACTGATTGCTCATGACAGTGCGTGTTTCACTTCGGATTGTGTTAACCCGTGCCTGTGGCACATGGCATCGTCTAGAACTTAGAACGATTGCGCAGGAAAAAAATTAGAAATTAGAAGATCTGACGGGAAATATCATCTGCTCTTCAAGGCAAGAGTTCGAAAGACAAATGGTGACTGAAAATGTAAAACACGGAGATTTTGTCACTTTTCCCGATTCTGCATAGCGTAAAGGGTTACTTTTTTGATACAAAAGTGATATAATATATAGTAAGAGCAATGCAGAATGAATTATCTTGTGAATTGGCTCCTTTCTGCCTGAGCCAGACCGACATCTATGTGATATTTATAACATACAAAAATTGTCAATGCAATATTTTTTCAAAAATGTTTAGAGATTTCACAGAATTTTAAGAAAATCCGGGAGACTTCGACTTGACGTAGCATGAGAAGATGTAATATACTTTGAGTACCTTCTTCAGGTTGTCCTAAGGAAGGGGACGCTCAAGTATAAGAATTCCTGATGCAGTTGTGATGAGAAGGAAGTGATCATATGAAAATTGAAAAGGTAAATGAGAATCAGATTCGTTGTACGCTTACCCGAGAGGATTTAGCGGATCGTCAGTTAAAGCTGAGTGAACTGGCATATGGTACTGAGAAAGCTAAGATGCTTTTTCGGGATATGATGCAGCAGGCAGCTTATGAGTGTGGATTTGAAGCAGAGGATATACCATTGATGATTGAGGCAATCCCTTTATCATCTGATACAATTATATTAATTATTACAAAGGTAGAGTATCCCGAAGAGCTGGATACCCGTTTCTCCCAATTTGCCCCTGGCGACGCAGACGATGAGACTAGGGAGGAAGCCACGGGAGATAGCGACCGGATATTTGAAGCCGCAGGAGCGGATGATGTTCTTGACTTCTTCCGAAAGCTTCAGGAGGAGACGAAACAGTCTGGACATAAGGAAAAGGAATTTATTCCTTTGGAGAAGGCAATTCGCAAAGAAACAGAGAAGAAAGAACAAGTCCTGGTGGATATTACCAAATTGTTCGTATTTGACGAGTTAGATGAGGTGAACCGACTGGCACGGGTTCTGAAAGGATTCTATAATGGATGTAATGTTCTCTATAAGAACCAGCTGAATCGCAAGTATTATCTAGTCATCAGCAAGAGTCAGCACACGCCAGAGGAATTTAACAAGGTATGCAATATTTTAGCAGAATATGCACACCAGGAAAAATATTCTACTGCAATCCGGGCTTATTTTGACGAGCATTATGATGTTATTTTACAAAAGGATGCCTTGCAGATACTGAGCAGAATTTAACAAAGGGGCTGCGGCGAAGTAGAAGGATATTTTGCCGCAGCCTCTTTTTCATATCATACAGGTAATTTTATGGAAATCACCTATATGATAAAAAGCGCTCCAGACAGGATTGTCATGCAGCGGAGAGAAAAATGACTCTCAAGTGATCGTTGCAGGCGTAGAATCTTGCAAAGCAGGTTTCTTTTTGTGGTGTGGGCCATGTCTGGCTGGAGGATACATAGGAGGATAATATGTCAGAGACAGAGAAACGGAGGATCAAGCGAAAAAAGCGCCCTGGAATCAACAAGGCGCCAGTCATTGCGGCAATTGTTTTTATTATCGTTGTGATTGCTGCGGCAATGTTGAGTGTGATGATTAAAAAGTACAGTCCGTCCAAAGAGAGAGTTGATTTGCGGGAATACTATCACTTGCAGCAAGAGAATGATGTAGCGTTGCTTCTGGATCAACAGATACTGGAGGAGACGGCTATATTGTGGGAAGGGCAGGTGTATTTGGAGTATGAAGTGGTCCAAAAGTATTTAAATCAGCGCTTTTACTGGGATTCCAATGAAAATATTCTGCGATATACTACGGATGCAGATGTGATTTCCGTATATGCGGGAGAGGATTCTTATTTCGTTGGCAAGAAAGAGCACAAGGAAAGCTATCCTTTGGTCAGAGTAGATGGAGAAAAGGTTTATCTAGCCCTGAAGTTTGTTCAGAAATATACTAACCTGGATTTTGCAATGCATCAGGAGCCTAACCGGGTTTTGATTACAGCTTCTTGGGGAGAAATTTCCAAATCTGTAGTTAAGAAGAATACGCAGATTAGAGTTAAAGGGGGGATCAAAAGCCCGATTGTGTCTGATGTCAAGAAAGGCGTCAGTGTGATTGTCATAGACAGCGGAGAGAAATGGAGCAAGGTTTGCACGGAGGATGGCATGATCGGTTATCTTCCAAAAAAGAGACTGGGAGAAGTAAAGCAGGAGGTGATTTCCAGAGATTTTGAAGAACCTCAGTTTAATCATCTTCTCAAAGAAGAACCAGTGAGCCTTGGCTGGCATCAGGTCACGAATCAAGAAGCGAATGGACGGATTGCCAGCGTTTTGCAGTCTGTCAAAGGACTGAATGTGATATCTCCAACCTGGTTTTACCTGAATGATAATGAGGGAAATATTTATTCCCTGGCAAGCAGGGATTATGTCGAGTATTGCCATCAGCAGAATGTGGAAGTATGGGGGCTGGTCAGCAATCTGGAGAATCCTGATGCTGATTCAAATTATGTGCTGACACATACATCCACCAGGGATTATTTGACGAATCAGATTATTGCGGCGGCTATTGAATACGATCTGGATGGGATTAATCTCGATTTCGAGGCCCTTAGCGGGGATGTAGGAGACGCTTATATTCAATTTATTCGGGAATTATCCATTAAGTGTGAGAACAATGACCTGGTGTTGTCCGTGGATAATTATGTTCCTTCTTCATATACGGCGTTTTATAACCGCAAAGAACAGGCGGTGTTTGCAGATTATGTGATTATCATGGCGTATGACGAGCATTACAGTGGTTCTGAGGATATTGGCTCCGTGTCCTCCATTGGCTTTGTGGAAAAGGGGGTTTCTGATACGCTTCAGGAGGTTCCGGCTGAACAGACCATTCTTGGAATTCCGTTCTATTCCAGAGTGTGGGAGCTGACGCTTAAGGACGGAGCGGGAGAAGATGTGGAATCTGCTTCTGAGGATTACATTCCCTATACGTTTACCTGTACGGAAGAAGGCATGCAAACGATAGAAGACCGCTATACGGCGCATGGCGCTCAGGCGATCTGGTCCGAGGAAGACGGGCAGTATGTCGCAGAATATGAAAGCGAGGGAAAGACCTATAAAATCTGGATCGAAAATGAAGCCTCTCTGGAGGAGAAGCTTAAGGTTATGAAAGAACACCAGCTTGCAGGCGCCGCATATTGGAAGCTCGGCCTGGAACGTCAACCGGCTTGGGAGACAATTATAAAGTATGTAAATTGATACCTTTAAAAATGACCGAATTGCCACGATGGGATGTCCCATAGGGCATAGGGTGATGGGACTGTTGCATGACAAAGCGAGTCTGCGGCAGTCCCATTCTGTAAAGAAGACTGCGAATTTCTTTCCGTGCTTTCTTTACCTAAATCTTTTCTAATGATTTGATATACTGGGAATTTATCTATACCAGCGGGCTAATCTCTTTTTCACAAAATAAGATAAGTTTGTGGAGCGCCCTAGTACAGGCGACATATAAGAGGCTTTTATCATCTTCGTCATGGTAGTTTCGCTTGTCTGCATCACAAATCAAGACTGCGTCAAATTCTAATCCCTTTGACATATATAAAGGCATGATGAACACGCCCTGTAACTCTGTCTCGCTCTCATTTGTGATTAATTGGAGAGCTAGTTTGTGTCTTAGCTTATCAAATAAGTCAATGCAATTAGCCTCGGTTTTACAAATCAAGCCTATTGACTTTAGCCCTCTTTCTTGGCATGATTTTACTTCTGCCACAATCTTGTCAGTAAAAATTTCGGGATTATCTGCAATCAATATTTCTGGTCTATCCCCGCTTCGGTTAAAACTTTTTATATCTGGACCTTTTTCAAGGAATTTTAGGCTAAAATTTAAGATCTCATTCGTACAACGGAAACTTTTGTCCAATATAATAAGAGAAGATTTTTTCTTTTTCAGTATGTCTTGAATTTGTTCATAGAAAGAAATATCTTCATTTTTGGCTAGAGTTTGCTTCATATCTCCTAAAATTGTAAATTTAGCATTCGAGAATAATAAGCGAAATATTTCAAATTGGAGCGGGTAATAATCTTGGGCTTCATCAATCACTACCTGCTTGATGTTTTTGTAGTCATTATTTCCATATATTTTTAAATATAAATAAGTGATTGCGATGGCATCGTCATAGTATAAGCGGTCTGTATCTAGATTTTCGCTGGTATAGTTCCAGACATCTTTTAGATCTTCTGATGGCTCGTTAATTTGTAATAAACTGTAAAAATAGGATTGATTGCGAAATAATATTTTATACAATTCAACGACATCAATTTTTATACCTGACCCGGCCGAATGGTCAAAATAAGGCGCCCCAGAGGATAAAGACCTTTGTATTTCCTGCCTTATTAAATATTTTTCAGCATTATGCCCCTGTTGCTCTCCAGTTCCCAATATTAGTTCTAAGACATAATCTTCTAATTGCTCTAATTTTGTGCCTAATGGCGTTTCTATTCTTCCTATGATTTTATCTTTTAGCGTCTGCTTGCACGCAACGCATCTTCCTTCATAATAAATATCGTCAAAAGCGATCCATTGTTCTGGAATATCACGAACAAAACGGTCTAATGCCTCCCAAAAAAGTTTTGAAGTTTTAAATTTGATGCTGTTTTTATAAAGCTCTTTATATTGTGAATCGGCAATTATGTTTTCTAAAAACTCATTCTTCGACTGGATTTTCCTGTCTGTTATGATCGAGTCAAGGATATCCTCAAATACCGTGGAAGCAACATTATCTTCTCCCAATTCAGGCAATACATTAGAAATATATTGTTCAAATATAGTGTTGGGTGAGATGACGATAATGTTATTTGCGGACAATTTTGTTTGTAATCCTTGATACATCAGATAAGCAGCCCTGTGAAGTGCGATAGATGTCTTGCCGCTTCCTGCCACGCCCTGTACCATCAGCAGGTCATTTTCCATATCCCTGATAACCAAGTCCTGTTCATGTTGTATCGTTTCGACAATTGCTTTCATTTTGGCGTTGGAATTCTGTGATAACAGCTGTCTTAAAAATTCATCAACAATCTGTACATCTGCGTCAAAAAAATATTCCAGAGTTCCATTTTTTATTTCATACTGGCGTTTTAAGTCAAGTTCGCCTGTTACCCGCCCGCATGGAGCGTCATAGAATGCCTCTCCTTTCATAAAGCGATAAAAAATACTGGCAATTGGAGACCTCCAATCATAAACATACATTTCCTGAGCGCTGTTTTTCCGTAGGGAGGACCGCCCGATATAGATTTTTTCAAATTCTTCCTCATCATCAAATTTAAAATCAATTCTGGCAAAATACGGAGATTTTATCATTTTTTCTAATAAAAATATCTTATGTTCTTTTTCCTCATAGTCTATAATTTTATCGGTCACAGGGTTGGCATATTGACTTAATTCAACAAGTGCCTCAAAGCCATCCGCAGTGTATAAGCTTGTAACCCTATGTGTTGCGTTTTCTCGCAGTTCTTTTTTGGCTTCCATAATTTCTGATTTCTTTTTATCGACTGCCTCTTGTGCCTGCTTTAATTGTTGTGCAGCTAAAGATATCGTTTGTCTTAATCTTTTTTCTTCATACTCTCGTTCTGCTAGATTCATTCCCATAATAACTATGACCTCCTTACTGAAAAATGTACTCTTGAAATCGCTCTTATAGCTGCTTTTACTGCTAATTTACTGCTAAATAAACACAAATTTAATTAACATGCCATCTATGCAATCAAAGACTTGTGCACATCGGACAAAAAATCTTCTCGCAATATCAGGCGCAAAGAGTATCCGAGAATACATAAAAGCAAAAGATATTTTTTACTGAGACACAAGCTTAACATACGTTAGCACATAGAAACAGTCTTGTATATAAGAAATTTGTATGATATTATTACAGTGGGAAGAGGACAGTAATTTATTTCAATTTCTGCAAGCGTATTTATTACCAACAGTAATGTATGTAACAGAAATTTGCACATAGCAGTTATGTTGCTAAATCTTGGCTTTTGAAAAGCGAGCAGCAGACAATTAGAAGCTTTTGCAAAATAGCAACAAAATGAGACTTTGGAGAAAGCGCCTATCTATGCAGATAATTGATCCTTGTGGAACTAGTGTACTGACATGCTGATAAATAGACAAACTTACTTGCCTATTTGCCCATCTGCTGCGTTAGATTTTCTAGCCGTAGCCACCGCTACGCCGTCGAAAGTCTGCCTTGCAGAAAGACAAATATCCTGCGTAATTTTGTTAAATATCAACATGTCAGTACACTAGAAAATAGAAAAAGAATGGTGAAACCAGAAATTACTTCATATTTGCTGTACTAGTAGATTTCCTTTTGTCATATTTTAATTATGAGGATGGTCAGATCAGGCAGGGGTAAGGAAAGCTCCTCCTGCCAGTGTCTGCGTATGCTGAAGTATGCATGGAATGGAGGTCGCATGAAAAAAAGACTAGAAGTGATTATGGCGGTGCTGTTGCTCTTGGGAGCATATTTTTTTGCCCGGGAAGGCGTTCATGTGGTGGATAGCCTTAAGGCGGAGAAAGGCGAGGTTTGCATTGTAATAGATGCTGGACATGGGGGATGTTAGCTGCGCAAGCAAGACACTATAGTGATGTAATGCGAGAAATTATATAATTCATTGATTTGTTATATATAAATATAACTTTTGTTTGCGGCTTGCGATCAATGAGATAATAAATGGCGCTGATGGTCAATTGTGAATATCGGAGAATTGAAAATGCTTTGCGGTCTGAATGTATTGATAACTTATTAAAGCAAGACTTTAGTTTTGGTCTTGTTGTAAATGCTAATTTAAAACGGAATGTTGTAGAGACTCATTTTAAAATAATTATTATATTAATTTAGTTTGGATTTTATAAAAGGCAATGGCTGGTTTCTAATATTTTGTACTAAATCATGTTGGAAGTGTTGTTTCTGGTTGCTGTATGTAAATTGCTATTTATCGGAAAAAAGACGCAAAGAATAGGTTGATTCTTTCTGCTAACGTCTCTTTGCGCCCGGAATGGAGGAAATTACGATGCAAATTAATGAGAAAGGGAAAAAGATTCTTGTCTGTATTTTCTATGTGTTGTCTTTGCTGCCGCTTTTTTTGCCGTGGTGCTATTTTGAGGAAGAAGTGGACGGAATCAAATCTGGACTGGATATTGTTAATCATGCGGCGTTGTTGATCTTGATTTTTGCTACCTTGCTAGGGGTTCTGCTAGCAAGGAATGAAAGAGGAAGAAAGCTTACAAAGATTTTATTATTGACGCACTCGGCGATATATCTTTTTTATGCGTTATTTTGGTATGTGCCGCTGTTGACGGATTTCAATCTGTTGCTATCCTTGGAGGCTGCGCATTATGGGCTGTATTTGTCGCTCGTGTGCAATGGATTGCTGTATTTTTATTATGCGAGGATCATGTCAAGGAAATGACTTGTTTGAGAAATTTTTACTGTGCCATATGGCTCAAGATGTAAGGAGAGTTAATAAAAGGGATTTCGGCGGGTTTGATGTATTGCTGAAAGCCCTTTTTTTCTTACATATATAAGCTTCGTGTGATCGCAAGACATGTTCTGCATAGCTGTTCAAATGATCGAATCGCCAAAATGTGATGCCCTGGAGGGGATGATTTATTCTGGGAGGCATGGCATCAAGAGTTCTAAATATACTCAAGGCTGCGCCTGTGATATCCGGCACATGGGGGAGATGATCCAGGCAAGATCGGCATCAACAAGGCCAAGGAAAAAGATATCAATCTAAAGATTGCCAAAGAATTAAAAAAGCTGTTGGAACAGGAGGGGATTCAGATTGTGATGACTAGAACGGATGACGCAGGATTGTATCAACAGTCGTCCAATAACAAAAAAGTGGAAGACATGCGCAAGCGTTGTGAAATCATCACCAAGGCAAAACCAGTGTTTACCGTAAGCATCCACCAAAACAGTTATCCAGAAGAGTCAGTGAAAGGAGCGCAGGTATTCTATTATGGGCAGTCTAAGGAGGGGAAAAAATTGGCGGAAACATTGCAGCAGGCGTTGGTTGAGCATTTGGATCCGCAGAATCACAGGCAGGCGAAAGCCAATGAGAGTTACTATCTTTTGAAAAAGACGCCTTCGCCTACCGTAATTGTGGAATGCGGATTTTTAAGCAATTCCCAGGAGGCTGGCATGCTGGTGACAGAAGAATATCAAAAAAAAGTGGCAGAAGCAGTAAAAATGGGGATTTTACAGTGCCTGAATCCACAAACAGGCACGCAAAAAGAACAAAAACCGCAAAACGAATGAGGCGTCCCCCTACATATAGTGGTTGCGGACTTTCCCTAATATGGTATATAATATCCACAAAAGCAGCAAACGGTGCCGACACAGCCAGGGAAAACATGGTTTTGCAGGCGCCCGCTGCAATAGAAGCCAATGGAGCCAGGCGCAAGAAACATCGGGACAGGTAGCGGAATGAAAACAGTCATAGAGAAAATTTCAAATGATCAAAAGATTCTTAACCAAAATAAAATAGCCGCCGCAGGAAAAATCATCCAAGAAGGCGGGCTAGTCGCATTTCCGACGGAAACAGTTTACGGTCTGGGGGCGGACGCGTTGAATCCAGAAGCCTCAAGAAAGATTTACGAGGCGAAAGGACGTCCTTCAGACAACCCGCTTATCGTACATATTTCCCGCATGGAGGATCTGACGGCGATTGTCAGCCATGTGCCAAGGCAGGCGGTGAAATTGGCGCAACGTTTCTGGCCAGGGCCTCTGACGATGATTTTTAAGAAAGCAAAGCAAGTTCCGCTTCAGACCACGGGAGGTCTAGACACTGTGGCTGTGCGCATGCCAGATCATCCAGTGGCATTGGCATTGATTCAGGCAGGCGGCGGATATATTGCAGCCCCCAGCGCTAATGTCTCAGGGCGTCCAAGTCCTACATTGGCGGAACACGTTGCTCAGGACATGGAGGGGCGGATTCCTATGATTCTTGATGGCGGGGCTGTCGGAATTGGGATTGAATCTACCATTGTCGATGTTTCAGGAGATATTCCTATGATATTAAGACCTGGATTCATTACGCTGGAAATGATGTGGGAAGTCATCGGGGAAGTGCGATTGGACCCAGGACTAGCAGAAGATGATCCTAGCGTGCGTCCAAAGGCGCCAGGAATGAAGTATAAGCACTATGCGCCGAAAGCCGAATTAATTTTGATTCATGGCGCACAAGAGAAAGTACAGCAAAAAATCAATGATTTGACACAGGAAGCTGAAGGATCCGGGAAAACGGCGGGGGTTATCGGGACAGATGAGAGCTGCGGCTGCTATTGCCATGGCATCGTGAAAAGCATTGGAGCAAGGAGCGATGAAGCTACCGTGGCCAGGCATTTGTATGCAATATTACGGGAATTTGACCAGCAGGAAGTAGACATTATATATTCTGAGAGTTTCTCATCTTCTGGGATTGGACAGGCAATCATGAATCGCATGTTAAAGGCGGCTGGGCATCAGATCATTGAAGCGTAGAGAAGATGGAGGCGGCAATCATGAAACGATACGAAAAAATTATTTTTGTATGTGAAAGTGGAACAGCGAGGGCGCCGATGGCTGAGGCTATTTTGAAGGAATATACGATGAGATTCCCAGTGGGTATTGAGAGCAGGGGGTTAGTGGTGCTTTTTCCAGAGCCATTGAATCAGAAAGCAGAAGCAGTGCTTATCAGCAATGGCATTAATATGGAAGAAAAGATGTCCTGTCAGTTACAAGAGGAGGATTTGCAGCCAGAACATTTAGTCCTTGTCATGGAGGCGGCTCAGAAGCGGAAGATCTTGGAAGAATATTCTGGAGCGCTTGAGACAGATGTCGAGGTATTGACAGAATTAGTGGGGGATGAATTGGAGATATTAAATCCTTATGGGGGGACTTTGCAGTCATATGGCTTGTGTTATGAAACTTTAAATAAGACAATACAAAAGCTGGTAAAGCTTATCAACGAAGGAGAAGAATGATATGGGAAAAGTAATTGTAATGAAACATCCTTTGATTCAGCACAAAATTGGCTGGATTCGTAGAACAACCACGGGCTCCCGGGATTTTCGCGGCATTGTGAGCGAGATAGCTATGCTGATGTGTTATGAGGCTACTAGGGAGCTGGAACTGGAAGAGATTGAGATTGAGACGCCGATTTGTAAGACGAAGGCAAAGGAGCTCAAAGGTAAAAAGCTGGCAGTGGTTCCAATTCTCCGGGCAGGACTAGGCATGGTCGAAGGAATGCTGACAATGATCCCGGCGGCAAAAGTGGGACATATTGGATTGTATCGTGATCCTGAGACCTTAGAGCCTGTGGAGTATTATTGCAAGCTGCCAGAGGACTGTGCCGAGCGGGAAGTATTCGTGGTGGATCCGATGCTGGCGACCGGGGGCTCTGCAGTGGCTGCAATTCGTATGCTAAAAGACAAGGGCGTGAAAAATATTCATTTTATGTGCGTCATTGCGGCGCCAGAGGGAGTCAAGGCGATGGAAGAAGCCCATCCAGACGTGGATATTTATATCGGAGGCTTGGATGAAAGATTAAATGATCACGGCTATATTGTTCCAGGGCTGGGCGATGCCGGGGACCGGATTTTCGGAACGCAGTAATAGGTTTTTGCTGTTTAGGTGTGAAAGCTGAAAGAGGAGGAATCAGAATGAGCCAGAAAAAGCAGGATTATATTACTTGGGATGAGTATTTTATGGGAGTTGCCATGCTTTCTGCAATGCGCTCCAAAGATCCTGGCACTCAGGTCGGGGCATGTATTGTCAGCCAGGATAACAAGATTTTGTCTATGGGGTATAATGGATTTCCAATTGGCTGTTCCGACGACGAATTTCCTTGGAACCGGGAGGGAGAGCCGGCAGAGAACAAGTATTTTTACACGACGCACAGCGAATTGAACGCCATATTGAATTATCGGGGCGGCAGCCTGGAAGGGGCGAAATTGTATGTGTCCTTGTTTCCCTGCAACGAGTGTGCCAAGGCAATTATCCAATCAGGCATTAAGACGGTTGTTTATGACAGTGACAAGTATTGTGACACGCCGTCGGTGATAGCCTCCAAACGGATGCTGGATGCGGCAGGGGTGCGGTATTATCAGTATACCCGTTCAAACCGGGAAGTGAGACTTTCGTTATGAGCGTCTTTTTGAAAGAAAATAAAAAGATGTTTTTGCTAGCATTTGTGTTTTCTGTGTTTTGCTTTGGCTTTATGTTGACACACTATATGGTAAACATTGATGAAGAAACCTGGCTTTTAAATGATTCAGGCTCTATAACCTGGCTTCTTCAAAATCGTTACGGGATTTACATTTATGATTTGATGTTTACCAGGTTTGGACGCTTTACGCCGTTTTTTACAGATATAGTTGGGCTAGTGCTCTGGAATTTTTCAGGTGTGTTGTTTGGGTATGTCTTTTTTGATTTTGAAAAGAAAAATCATTGGTGGATTCGGCTGATGATGTTGTGCTACTATAATTCTCTTCCTCTATGCGTAGGGGAAGCGTTTGGATTTACGATGCAGATTATACCAGAAAGCATGGCGATGGTCTTTACGGCGGCAGCGTTTATCGGCACGGTAAAGCCATGGATGAAGAATAAGAAATGTAATGCAGCGGCAGTTTTTGTATTATTGGTGGCTTCGTTTGGCGTTTACCAGGCTTTGATCTGCGTCTATGTTACGGCAGTGGCTGCCTGGTGCTTATGTCGTTTTCTGGAAGGGGCGCCGCTGCTGCAAGAGATGGTCGCCGGGGCTTGCTACAGCGTCGTTTCCATTGTCGCATACTTTCTAATTAACTGGGGAATTGGAAAAATGGTTGGGACAGCTTCTTATTTGACGGGAAATTATCTGGGCTGGACAGATCAGAAAGGAATCCTGAATGCCTTATTTCTATCATTTGCGAATGTGGCACGTGTTTCATTGGGGATTACAATTGACGACGTGCGTATTTATGGCGCTGTTCCTCTTCGGATATTGATGCTTCTGTTTATCGCAGTTGTTGTGATGCTATTTTTGAAAAAGAAAGGATTGGCGCAGAAAGCAGGCATTGCGTTATTTTCACTGGGACTTGTATGCGCTCCTTTTTCCTTGTATCTTGCACTAGGTACTTATAAAACCCCGGGAAGGATGATGATTGCATTATCCTTGGCTGGAATGATAGAAATTCTTATAATTTATGAGTCGTTTTCCAGAAGCTTGACAGAAAGAGCCATAGGGCTTATTTTTGCAGGGATTTTGGTTGCCAATGCCTCCAATATGAACCAGATATATTATCATAGCTATCTCGTATACCAGCATGATAAGGCAACCGCAGACGCCATTATGTATGATATTGAAAGACAAGGGCATGATTACCACGCAAAAGCAGTGGTATTTATTGGAAGCAGAGAAATGGATGACATCCCAATTTTAAAGTCTGGTTCTCTGGGCGGTTCCTTTTTTTCCTGGGACGGTGGAAATATTGGAAGAATGATTGATTTTTTTGAACTGGAAGGCTATGTGCTGCATATGCCGCAGTTAGAACAGATTGAAAATGGATTGAGGCAGAGTGAGACAATGAAAACATGGCCGCAGGAAGGGAGTATCGTGGAAACGGATGATTCCATCGTCGTGTATTTGTCAAAGCCAAGTGAAAAATGGCATGGCACGAATCTTGGAAGATAGACGGTTTATCGTGGAAGTGGGGAATTTATTGAGAAAATACAGTGAATTGTTGCAAAATATTTAAGGAATGAATGGACATTTGTGTGAAAAATAGATATAATGTCTCCATATAGGGAATAGAATAACGATTCCCAAAGTAATATTTATTGGGAGGTGTCTTGCGTGAAATATGACAAAAGCGTATACCGCTCACTGGCTTTGATTACGCAATTTGGAATTAACATGCTGGTGCCTATTTTTTTATGCACAATTGCAGGCGTTTTTTTAGGTAAAAAGTTTTCTATGGATTGGATCGTGATCCCATTATTTCTGATTGGCGCGCTTGCAGGCTTCCGCAATATTTTTATGATGGCAAAGCGGGTTTATGACAGCCAGCCGTCTTCCAAGCGTTCTGCCAAATTCGGCGGAAAAGACGTCTGATTATAGTTTTATAAAAGGGGGCAAAGACCATGCTCAGAAGGATTAATCCAGTATTGCCGGAATTGCTGGCTGGAATCGGGCTTTATGGGCTTGTTGTGCAGTTTGCAGGCATGTGGTTTGCGGCGGATCAGCTGCAATATGCGCTGGGATTGTGGATTGGCATTATTTTGGCAATGGGTATGGCTGTCAATATGGCGGTAGTGATCCTGGACACGGTGGATGCCATGGCCGTTAAGGGGACGGCTGTGCGGGCAGGTTTGTGGTCGGTGCTGCGTTATGTGGTTGTGGCCGGCGTTGTTGCGTGCGCCTGGTATTTTGAGGTGGGTAATCCGCTGGCAATGTTTTTGGGAGTAATGGGGCTGAAAGTATCTGCTTACCTACAGCCCTTTCTTCATAAACTTATTCTGCAGATTCAGAAAAAATCTGCAAAAAGAGGTGATGGGCCTGCCAATTGAGTTTGGAAAATCATCTGCAGTTTGGATGAGGCAAAAACAAATTACATTGAAGGAGGTGAGAGAGTGCAGGGTACGATTTTACTGTCTTCCGGTTCAGATATTGACATTATGGTACATGGGCTTTTTTCCTATGAATTGTTTGGGCATACGTTCTGGATTACGACCACTCATGTTTGTCTGCTGATTGTGATGCTTGTATTGATAGGTTTTTCTATTGCGGCGAATCATGCCATGAAACATGCGTCAGAAGTCCCCGGCGGTTTTCAGAACGTGGTGGAGCTGATTGTGGAAATGCTGGATAAGATGGTTCACGGAGTCATGGGCAAAAGCGGCGATAAATTCGTCAATTATATTGGAACGATCTTCATTTTTATTTTGATTTCCAATCTTTCCGGACTGTTTGGCCTGCGTCCGCCGACAGCGGATTACGGCGTGACGCTTCCGCTGGCATTGCTGAGCTTTATCTTGATTCATTTTAATCAGTTTAAATATCAGACGCCCAAAGAAATCTGGACGGATATGTGTTCCCCATTGCCGCCATGGCTGCCTATTTGGTTCCCTATCAATGTGATCAGTGAAATCGCAGTGCCGATTTCCCTGTCATTGCGTCTTTTCGCTAACATTTTGTCAGGTACGATTATCATGGCGCTAATCTATTCATTGCTGTCAAAGATTGCGTATTTCTGGCCAGGGGCATTACATGCATATTTCGATATTTTTTCCGGCTGCATTCAGACCTATGTGTTCTGTATGCTGACAATGACGTATATCAGCAATGCCATTGGCGAGGAGGAATAAGGAACCATTGATTCATTTAAAAATATTATTTATGAAAATGCAAGGAGGAAATTTCTATGGATAACATTACAGGAGCAGAATTAATCAGAGCTTGTTCAGCAATTGGCGCAGGTCTTGCGGTTATCGCAGGTATTGGACCTGGTATTGGACAGGGTATTGCGGCAGGAC
>OFEZ01000174.1_pt1 | contig 49993 bp, 50 predicted proteins | sample 1521241 | NCBI WGS metagenome assembly OFEZ01 (sample SAMEA3504099, study PRJEB24116) | mouse gut metagenome | biome: mouse gut; feature: mouse-associated habitat; material: faeces | place: Denmark | collected 2011
CCATTTCATTAGTGAAATCTGATTGGAAGCTCCGGCAGAAAACCGCTCCCACACCGACCCTCTTCCCAGCCCCCAGACTCGTTTGCCTTGGTCCGACAGGGCGCTCATAAAAATTGGTTCCTTTGTGTCTAGTCTATATCCAACTTACAAAAACGGATTATAGTAGCGGCTGCCGTCCCGGAAAGTGATGAGAAGATCCAGTGCGATAATGGCTACGGCAAGGCCCATGGCAATCCAGTCTTTTTTCTGGAATTTCCGCTGGACATACCATGTCCGTTTGTTTTTTTTGCCGAAGCCTCTCAGTTCCATTGCATTGCTGACGGTTTCAATCCGGTTCAGACTGGATAGAACCAGCGGGAGAAGGATGGCTGCGGAGTTTTTGATCCTCGTCCAGAATTTGTCCTTACCGGAAAGCTCTATCCCCCTGGCCTGCTGGGCCTGGCTGATATTGGTGAAATCCCTTTGCACGTCGGGGATATAACGCAGCGCAAGGCTGACCGAATAGCCAATGCGGTAGCTGACGCCGATACTTGCCAGGCTTGCTGCAAACTCACTTGGGTCGGTACAGGCGATGAACAGCAGGGCTACCGGCACTACGCATACTACCTTCATCGTCATATTAAAATGATAAAAAAGCTGCTCCAGCGTAACCGTATAAGGACCTGCAACCGTCAGCAGGACTGTGCGGCTCCCATACAGGCCGACACCGTATTCCGGCGAAAATAAATAGACAAACAAATTATTCATCAGAAGAAAAACGGCTGCCAGTCCCAGAACGAAACGCACTTCCCGGAAACGCACTTTGCTGATCTTGAAAATGACAAAGCTTCCTGCCAGCATGCAGAGCAGCACCCTGGTATCATATGTCACCATTGCCGCCACGCTCCATAGAAGGAAAAATACAAGCTTCGTCGTCCCGGTCAGTTCATGCACGAGGCTTTTTCTCCTGATATAACTCATAATCGCAACTTTTGCCATGTCAGCGCGCCTCCTTCCGTTCGTATCCGATAAACCGCTCCGTAAATGCCTGTGGATCTTCCACTCCGCAGGAAACGCTTAAAGTATACAGGCTCGTTTCCTTCAAATTCGCTTTTTCCACCAGGGAAGGGCTGTTCAGCACATGCGCCGCACTGGTATCCGCCAGCAGTTTCCCTTCGGAAAAAACAATGGCTCTCGGCGTATACTCCAGCATCAGATGCATATCGTGCGTTACCATCAATATTGTATAACCCTGGCGATTCAATTCCACCAGGAACTCCATGATTTCCGTATAATGAAAATAATCCTGCCCCGCCGTAGGTTCGTCCAGAATCAATATCTGAGGACGGCATACGAGAATGCTGGCGATCGTCACACGTTTTTTCTGTCCATAAGAGAGTGCGGATACCGGCCATTTTCGGAAGGGATACAAGCCGCAGATCTTCAACGTTTCCTCCACGCGTTCCCTTCGTTCCTCTTCTGTCATTCCCATCTTTAGCAATGCCAGTTCCACTTCATCCCATATCATCGGCTTAGATATCATCTGATTGGGGTTCTGCATTACGTAACCTATTTTTTCCGCCCTCTCCCTGATCGTATCATTCAGCAGATCCCTCCCCTCCAGGAGAATCCGTCCCGATACGGGAAGTTCAAAACCGCAGATCAGCTTGGCCAGCGTACTTTTTCCCGCGCCGTTCCGCCCCACAATGCTTATCATTTCTCCCTTATATATCGTAAAATCAATATCTTCCAGAGTATTTTTCCCTTGCTGGTAACCAAAGGTCAAATGTTCCACCTGCAGCAGCGGTTCCTCTTTCCCGGACTGCATCTTCCCCTCTTTCCCGCTTTGATACCAAGTTCTTACCATCCCTTTCTGCTCGTCCGTCAGTTTCAGGCTGTCCACATGGGCAGGGCTCATCGCAGGAGTCACCGTTACCCCTGCATATTTCAGCGCGGTCAGATACAGCGGTTCCCGGATGCCATGCTCTGTCAGCAAAGCGGAACATAACAGCTCTTCCGGCCTCTGATCCGCTACAATTCTTCCCTCATGCATAAGGACGATGCGGTCCACGCTCCGCCAAAGCACGTCTTCCAGTCGATGTTCAATAATAATCACTGCCGCTTTTGTCCGTTCCTGTACTTTTTCAATCAGTTCAATCGTATTTTTCCCGGCCGCAGGATCCAGATTCGCCAAAGGCTCATCGAACAAAAGAACCTTTACTTCGTCTACCATAACGCCTGCCAGGCTGACCCTCTGTTTCTGTCCGCCGGAAAGCTCATGAGGCGCATGCTGTAAATGATGATCGATATCCACCAACCGGGATACTTCGTCCACCGTCAGTTTCATCTGTTCCTGGTCAACGCATTCATTTTCCAAAGCAAATGCGATATCTTCCCCGACCGTCAATCCGATAAACTGCCCGTCCGTATCCTGAAGCACCGTGCCCACCGAACGGCTCATCTCAAAAATGCTGCTCTCTTTCACTTCTTTTCCATCCACAAGTAGTTTTCCCGTACTCTGCCCCGGATAAGCAAAGGGAATCAATCCATTTATGCAGCTTGCAACCGTGCTTTTGCCGCTGCCGGAAGAACCTGCCACCAGCACCCTTTCTCCCGGATAAATATCGAGATTGATCTCATATAGGGTTGGTTCCGCCTGTGCCGTATATTGAAATCCAAAATTCTGAAACGAAATAATGGGTGAACTCATGGGTTTACTCCTTTTATCTATTGTCTGTACCGCCATCGGCGGAATAATATACATAACAAAAAGGTAAAAGCTGTCGCCCGGACAGCAACAGCTTATACTCTTCCTCTTCGTACATAACGGCAACTGCCATTATTTCATTTTATTCCTTGTTCAATGAACCTTTCTTTACCAGTGTCTTAGAATACGCGATCAAAAGCAGCGTACCCACAACGCCGGTAGTGAGCATATTGCTGATGCCCGCAACCAGACCCTGCATAAACAGCTTTTCCAAAGGTTCCGCATAAATCAGGATATCCAGGCACGGAGCGATAAAGCCCCAGGAAACCAAATGGGCAATCACCTGAGCCACATTAAACCGAATCAGCTTTTTGCCGTCCAATCCTTCGGACATATCCAGCTTCATTGTAATAATACCAATAATCAGACCTGCCATCCCGGAAGCAATGATCCAGCTCCACCATGGGCCATAATTCGTCGCATCGATGAGCGTATGGCCGACCAGCCCGATCAAAAGCCCCGCTATCGGGCCAAACAGCATTGCAAACACTGCCTGAACCGCATACTGCAAACTGATATATGTATTAGGAACAGGCGTGGGAATAGAAATTTTTCCCAAAACAAAAAATAACGCCGCGCCGATGCCAATGGCAACTACACTTTTTACAGATAGTTTTTTCATTTCTCACTCACTCCATTTCTTTATAGAATATTTATCTACACAAAAACATTATAGTGGGAATGTCAAACCGTGTCAATATACACACAATGATTTCCGTGCAATGATAGCATCATTGATATGCGTCATTTTAACGCCGCTTTAAAAGGCAGTTCTCTTATCTCAATATCTGCTGGCCGCTTGCAGTATAAATTTCATACCATTCATAATGTTCCAATTTAACATCCAGCGCTTTGATTGCCAAATCCAGCCTTTCCAATTTGTTGCTTCCGGAAATCGGAGCGGCTCCTGCCGGATGATACATCAGCCATGCATAAATAATCGTTTCCGGCTTCTCATTATGCCTCTCTGCAATTTCGTTTATTTTTTCCATCGCATGACAGCAAAGAGGATCTTCTTTCTTAAATAATCTTCCTCCCGCCAAAGGCGACCATATCATTGGATGGATATGCCGCACTGTCAGATAATCCATCATTCCGCTGTTAAAATGTTCAAAGCATACCGGATTCCATTCTATTTGATTTGTTACAAGTTCTCCGTCCATCGCCTGATTGAGAGCATCAAATTTAAACGGATCAAAATTGGATACTCCGACTTCCTTTACCAGCCCTTCCTTTTTCAAATCTTTTAAAGCCCTTGCCGTCTCCCATGGGTCAAAACAGGGGTCTTCCCTGTGTATTAAATACAAATCCAAATAATCCGTCCGCAGACGCTGCAAACTTTCCTTGCAGGACTGCATCACTCTTTCATAAGAAGTATTATAATACCCAAAAGTTTCCCCATTTACTTTTTCCTGGAAAATACCTGTTTTTGAAATTAACTGTATCCTCCCGCGAATAGACGCATCTTCTGAAAAAGCATCCCCCATCAGCTTTTCACATAAAGTTGACGAATAAATCTCCGCCGTATCAAAAGAAGTGATTCCTCTGTCAATGCACGCATTCATGAACTGCGCCAATTCCTTCGACGTCCATTTCCAGTCTTCCAGCCTCCAGAACCCTTGTACAACCGCAGAAAGCGGTAATCTTTCCGATAATTTTACTGTTTTCATATAAATGCCCATACCTTTCCCATCATCTGTTCCTTTATGTTCTGCTCCTTCTTAAGCATTCTTTCTCATATCCAATGCAACCGCGCTGCATATAATAATACCTTTGATTACCAACTGCCAGTTAGCGTTTACACCGATAAATGCTAAACCATAACTAATAAATGTAAAAATAATGACGCCTATGACTGCCCCTGACACTTTGCCGATGCCCCCGCTCAAAGAAATGCCGCCCACTACGCAGGATGAAATAGCATCGAATTCATAAGCGTTCCCATAAGAACTATTGGCGCCGCCTGTCCTGGCCACCTCCATAATACCGGCCAGACCCACCAGACAGCTTTCAATAATGAACACGCACATGATCACTTTGTTTACGCTTACGCCGGAAACCTTGGCCGCTTCGGGATTGCCGCCTACAATATAAATATTTTTTCCGAACACTGTTTTATTGAGAACGAACCATACGATAACAACTGCCGCCAAAGCGATAACAACCAACAAGCTGATCTGCCCAAACAACTTATAGCTGCTTAAAAAACGCAGATCATCCCTGATTCCTCCAATTGGTTGTGAATTATTGGGTTTTTTTGCAAAATAAAGGCAATTAATTCCATATACAATCGTTGACATCCCAAAAGTTGCTATAAAAGGCGCCATCTTCAGTTTTGAAATCATAAACCCATTGACCGCTCCGATAACGGCAACAGCCGCAATCGTAATAAGAATTGGAAGGATAATCGGAAGTTCCGGCAAATTGGGCCAAAACCTGTTGGAGTACGCCGCCATTTGGGACATAGACGCCACCAAAACCGCCGCCAGACCCACCTGTCTTCCGCCCGCCAGATCGGTTCCTCCTATCAGAAGCGGAAACATCAGCCCAAGGGCACAAATCATCTTTACCGCAGATTGCGTAATAATATCGGTAAATACCCGCCATTGCAAAAAGGAAGGCTCTATTATTATAATCCCTATAATCATAAACAGCAAAACGATAACAAGAGCCTTATCAATTAATATCTTTTTCAAATTTATCGTCTTCATTCAGAATCCTCCTCTTTCGCTTTATTGGAAAACATCGTAGCATACTTCATTACCTCTATCTGCGTAGCTTCCTTCTGCTCCAATATTCCCGATAATTTCCCCTCGCACATAATCATTATCTTATCCGACATGCCAAGCAGTTCCGGCATTTCCGAAGAAACCATAATAATTGCCTTCCCCTTCTTTACCAGGTCTCTCATGATTTTATAAATCTCATATTTAGCGCCTACATCTACGCCCCTTGTAGGCTCGTCCAGGATAAGGATATCGCAATCCGACAAAAGCCATCTTCCTACCAACACCTTCTGTTGGTTTCCCCCGGAAAGATTTTTTATCAAAGTATCCGTATTTGCCATCCTCACATCCAGTTCCCTGCATATATCATCTACGCTTTTCCCTATTTTTTTCCTGTGAATTAACCCTATTACATTATCCGCCAGTTTTTTATAAGCTACTACCAGTGCATTATCCCATACGGAGAGCATCGGTATGATGCCTGTTGCCCGCCGTTCTTCTGTCAATAAAGCGAATTTATTTTTTATGGCATCCTTCGGCGTTTGATTTTTAATTATTTTCCCATTCATAACCAGCGTCCCTGAGCGGATCTTCCTCAATCCGAAAATCGCTTCTACCAGCTCTGTCCGCTGGGCTCCTACCAAACCGCCAATCCCTAATATTTCCCCTTTATGAAGTTCAAAATTAATATGTTCAAATGAATGTTCCTGCGCACTTGTAAAATCTTCTACCTTTAAAAGCACTTCTTCCTGAATCGTATCTTCCGCGGGAGGAAACCTTTCCTCCATATTACGTCCAACCATTTGATGGATGACTTCATCGATTGTAATATCCCTGATCGCCCACTTTCCTACATATTGTCCATCCCGCATAATAGTGATCTCATCCGCAATCTCAAAAATTTCTTCCAACTTATGCGATATATAAATGATAGAACGGCCTTCTGACTTCAACCTGCCGATAATCTTAAAAAGATGCTTTGTCTCGGCTACCGTAAGGCTTGACGTAGGTTCATCCATAATAATAACTTTGGCGTCATAAGATACTGCCTTGGCTATTTCAATGGCCTGAAGCTGGGAAACGGATAAGCTTTTTGCCAAAGTATCCGCCGGAATATTGAATTCCAAATCTTTCAGCAGCTCCTCCGTCATTGCTTTCATTTTTTCCTCATCTACTACCATGCCTTTTTTTACAAATCTTCCTACCCATATGTTATCCACTACACTCCGGTAAGGAATCGGGTTCAATTCCTGATGGATCATGGATATTCCCAATTTTAAAGCGGTATTGGGATCTGCCATTTCCACTTTTTCTCCATCCAGTTCTATAGTTCCTTCTTCCGGATGATATAATCCGAACAGGCATTTCATCAGTGTCGATTTTCCGGCGCCGTTTTCACCGATTAAAGCATGTACCGAACCGGGTTTCACCTCCAGCTGTACCTTATCAAGCGCCTTTACACCCGGGAATGATTTAGACATATTACTTACTCTCAATCTATACTTTTCCAAGTAATATTCCTCCCTTCTGGAAGGCGGCTGCCCGTTTCCGTTCTTTTGCAGCCGCCCATATGATCACAGCTTCTTTCGTGTTTATTCCGAAATGGAATTCATCAGTTCCAACGTTTGATCCAAATTGCTGCTATCCACAATTACATAAGGAACCCACACGTATTTTCCTTCTACCGTACAGTCCACTCCTACTACGTCTTCCGTAATTTCCTTGCCCTCTTTTACGGCTTTTATTACGTTAATAATGGCATCGGACTGATTCAGCCTGTCGTTTAATACTGTGCCAAGCAGAGATCCCGCTTTCATTGCTTCCAAAGCGTCAATATTGGCATCAATTCCTACAACCGGAACAAATTTTTCCGGATCGCCGCTGTTATATCCGTTATTGATGCAAGCCTGTACTGCCCCCATTGCCATACTGTCATTGTTGCAAAGCACGCCTTCAATCCCGTCAATCCCATATGCCGTAATCCATGCGTTCATTTTATCCAATGCCTGAGCCTGATCCCAGTTCGCAGTATCCATTGCCAATATTTCATATTCAATTCCCTGAGCGCTTAACGTTTCTTCATAAGCCTGTGTACGCAGGACAACATCCTGCTGCCCGATTTCACCTTGCAGCACTACCAGCTGCAAAATGCCGTCGCCGTTTTTATCCGCAATTTCTTTATTTGCATTCCAATAATTAATTAACGCCTGTGCGCACATTTCTCCCGATTCTTTTGCCTGGGCTCCTACATAAAGAATATTGTCATAATTTTCCATTGTCGTTTCCATAGGCTCCATATTGAAAAATACGGCCGGCACTCCTTCTTCGCTGCACTTTTGAGCCATGGTTTCCGTACTTTCTCTATCGGGCGCGCAGATCGCAACCACATCCGTTCCTTTCGTAAGCGCCGCTTCCAATTTGCTGATAGCGGTAGAAACATCATTTGCCGCATCCTGCATATCAAGAGAAATTCCCCCTATTTTTTCTTCTTCATTCTGCATTATAATACGGAAGCCGCTTTGGAACTGGTCGTCAAATGCCCTCCAAATAACGGTAGCATTTACGGAACTATCTGCTGCTTCGCCTTCTGCAGCAGCATCTTCTGCAACATCCGCGCTTTCTTCTGTTTCATTTTCCGCAGCATCTGCAGCGGGAGCTTCTTCTGCCGCCGGCGCCTGTTGGGTTTCATTTGCTGTACCGCATGCAGCGAGGGAAAATACCATTGCAGTTGCTAATATTGTGCTTAATAATCTTTTTTTCATATAGTTATCCTCCGTTTTTTATTTACCCAAATTAGCTTTCAAATCTGAAATCCTTCATTTTTCCTTTGATAAATTCCTTTGCGGAATTTTTGGAATGAATAAACATTGCCGTATTATATTTAAATTCCGGCTGCTTTTTTAATTCTTCAAAAGAATCCGCGACTGCCGTAAGCACATCCGTCGCCACATTGATTTTTCGGATACCATTACGGATTGCCTCCTGAACCTGATCAATAGGCGTCCCCGATCCTCCGTGAAGCACTAACGGTACGTCTACCGCTTCTTTAATCGCTTTTAACCTCTCTATATTAAGATGCGGCGCTGCAATATAATGTCCATGCTGCGTTCCGATGCTGACTGCCAGGCAATCCACTCCTGTTCTTTCTACGAATTCCCTCGCTTCTTCCGGATCGGTCTGCGCTGCCTCAGGGCCTTTGACGATCAAATCCCCCTCTTCCCCTACCAGTTTGCCCAATTCTCCTTCCACCGTAATGCCAAGGGTGTGCGCATAATCTACAACCTTTTTCGTCAAAGCGACATTTTCTTCAAACGGCAGGGAAGAACCATCAATCATAACGGAAGAATAGCCCGCCTGAATTGCCGCAACACATTCTTCATAGGTACGGCAATGATCCAAATGAAGCGCAATCGGTATTTGAGCATTTGCCGCTGCCCTTTTTACAGTCTCCACCGTTCCTTCAAATCCTCCCATCAGGTCGCAGCAATCCGTTCCCGTGATAAAAATAACCGGGCAATTCAATTCGGTTCCTGCTTCAATAGCTGCCAAGGCCGTCTCGTAAGAAACCGTCACATAAGCGCCATACGCAACCTGCTGTTCCTCCGCCAGTTTTAAAATTTCTTTCATTGGTGCAAATTTCATAATCTCCATCCTTTCTTTATTTTATTTATAAAAACTTTGATATAAATCAAAAGCTTCTTCATAATCCGGTATTCCCGCAGTCCCGCCTACACTCCCCACATTTTTTGATGCCACGCAGGAAGCAAATTCAGCGCCGGAAAAGATATCCATCCCATTCGCCAATCCACTCATCAGTCCTGCCATAAAGGAATCCCCCGCCCCTGTTGTATCTACCACCGGCAGCCCTTGCGGACATTTGATAAACCTCTTCTCCTTAAAATCCGTAACAAAACATCCCTCGGCTCCCATCTTGATCCCAAATACTTTCATGGGAAATCTTTGAAAGCATTCCGCTATTAATTCCGGTTCCGTCCGCCCGGTAATTTTAACCGCTTCATCCATGCTTGGGAAAAAAATATCCGTTTCCATAAATGCCGGAGCGAGATAGGAAAGCCAGTCCCTCTCGGGATCTTCCAAGTTAAAAGCCGCATCCATAACCGTCATCTTCCCGCGGCGGTGCGCCCTGCAAAAAACATCCTTTATGCCTCCCTCATCCATTTTCCGCATTGCCATAGCAGAACCGATGTATATCATATCCGCTTCTTCTATCAGCTGATCGCCGATATCTCTGCCGGAAAGCCTTGCAAAAATAGATTTCTCCGATAAAAAATGCCTTTCGCCCTTTTCATCGATCAATGCATAAGACGCTGCCGTAGCGCATTCTTTTTCATAGATTACACCCGAAGTATTTATCCCCCGGCTATCGCATTCCCGCAGAATAAACTCCCCGTTGGCATCTTTGGCAACCCTTCCGGCAATAGAAACCGAATTCCCCAGCTTCGCAAGACCTATCGCTACATTAAGGGCATCCCCGCCGCAGCAAACGGAGGGCTTGTCAATCTTTACACTATCCAAAGACAAAATATTGGATGGTACAGGAGAAAGCAGCGTATCGCATACCATCATTCCTATACAAAGCATCTTCATCCGTCCACACTCCTTTTCTCTTTTTCTCCACATGCTTTGATTATTATTCCGTTCGTTCTAATGTACGTACATTTGTATGTCTATATATTTGCATATTCAACAAAAAATGTCAATATATTTTTTTCATTTTATTTATTTTACTCAATTTTATTTTTATTCCATAAAGAAAATCATATAAAATGTCATTTTTTCTCATTATCTATTGCATTTTTTCATATAATATCATATTATAAGTATATATTTGTTTTATTGTCCGTACATAAAAATACAAAAGCGGTAACTAAGTAAAACTTAAGGGGGAAAATCTTATGCAGTTATTTCAAAAGAAACTTGATAAAAACACACCGATACCTTTGTACTTTCAGTTAAAAGGCATTATATTAAGCGATATTCAAGACAATTCGTTTTCAGTGGGGGATGCCATCCCTACTGAAAACGAATTAGTAGAGTATTACCATATCAGCCGCTCCACCGTAAGACAGGCGATTTCTGAACTTGTCCAGGAAGGCTGGCTGACACGAAAGGCAAGCAAAGGGACTTTTGTGACAAAACCGGAGCAAAAATCCAGTTATATCCGCTCTTTCGAGCCTTTTTACCAACAAATTTCAAGGTTGGGGAAAACTCCCCGTACCGAATTAATTGATTTGAATGTGATCACACCAAGGCCGGAAATTGCGGAAAAACTGAATTTAGAGCCGGAGCAAAAGGTAATTTCCATGTTCCGGAGACGCTTTGCCGACGATATCCCTATGGTAACTTTTCAGAATTATATACCTTATGATTTATGTTCTTTTATTTTAAGCTATGACTTCAAAGTGCATTCTTTATATGAATTGCTGATGAACAATCCGTCCACACAGATTGCTAACACTAAAACTATCGTCTCCGCCATGAATGCCACTACAGAAGATATTGAATTATTGAATGTAAAAGTAAACACGCCTATGCTCTATTTCCATAATATTTCAACGACCGGAAACGGAACTATTGTAGACTATGCTTTTGCACATTATAGGGGAGATTTGAATAAGTTTGAGTTCGATGACAGCCCCAAACGATAATCCCGGCGGATTGCCCCCATTCACTATGCATGAAACTACGGCTATTTTCTATCCGCCTCAATCAAATACCGCACAGCTTCCACCGCTACAGCCGCAGACGGCCCGCCGATACTGGTACTAGTCACGGAAACCTTTACTCCGTCCTTATAATCGTCTCCACCACCGACATCCTCCTCACGCGCCTTACCGGGTGATGCACGGCCGCCGCCAGGGAAACAGCCACGACAATAAGAATGACTGCCAGGCTGGCCGTTGGAAAAGTCCATTCCTCCCCCCAGCGAACCGTCACCATATAATAATACAGTATCCGGTTCACCGGCAGACCTGCCCCGCATCCGATGATCATTCCCCACAAAGCATAAGTTCCAGCCTCAGCAACGATCATCTTTTCCATCTGGGCGCATTCCATGCCGACGGCCCGCATAGCCCCGTACTGCCTCATGCGCGCGGATACGCTCATCGCGATAATATTGATCACATGGAAAACAGTAATCAGCGCAATTACCGCCAGAAAACCATATACAAACACGATAACGGAATACATCGCCCCTTTTGCCTGTCTGTTTTTCATCCTTCTGTCGGATAAATGCACATCATCTCCGGCAAGGGCGCGGATTTCATCGATCGTTGTATTGGATGCCCTTCTATTCAACTGAATATCTATAATGGTATAATCCTCTTCTCCCGTCAACCCCTGAAAAGTGCTTTCCGAACATATTAAAATCACTTCTCCGTCCGCGCTGTTAAACGGACACTGGCTTAAAACCCCGGAAATGGCGAACTCCTCTCCTCCATTTCCCGTATCAATCTGCAAGACGTCTCCTTCCCTTACCGGCTGATCCGGCCTGAACACCGCCAGCATTCCCCTCCCGTTCACCGCTTCTTCAAAAGAACCCTCCACCAGATCCTCCTTCGCCCACCCAAACTGATAATCTTCATAGGATATAATACAGGCAGAGCCTTTTTCCCCCCTGACCTCCACTGGCACATCATAGGCAAACATCCTTCCATATACCCGTTTTACCCCTTCTATCTTCGATATCCTCTCTCCCAGCTCACCGTCCATGGAGCTGTCCCCCTCTTGACCGATGAGAGAAATATCCGGCGTATAGGGCTGTAATCCATTCAGTGCATGTCCCATAAAATCAACCGTTGTAGCAAACGCCAGAAACAGTATGATACTGAAGGCAAAAGAAGATGTGGTTAAAATAAAATTTTTCCCGCTGTATAATGCATGGTGGATTCCTAACGCCATCTCTATTCTGCCAAAACCCTTTCCTGCCGCTTTACGAACTCCCATATTACTGTGGGCATTCCCCGAGACTGCTTCCAAAGGCGAAACTTTTGCCGCCCGTTTCGCCGGCGCACGGGCTGCCATAAGCACGCTGGCCACTCCTACTGCGGCTCCGCATGCCATACCGATCCAACTGATCCCAAACCCCGGCATCTTTCCAAAATATTCAGGATTGGTCAATCTCAAAAAAGCACAGAGCAGCCAGATAATGCCAGTGCCAATCCCAATTCCCGCCGGAACTGCTATCCTGCACCAGCCAAGCGCTTCCTTTCTGACAAGCCTGGATATCTGCTTCCTTTCTGCCCCCAGACAGGAAAGCAGTCCGAAAAACTCCGTCCGCCGGACAACATAGCTATTCATACTGCTGCTGATCATCAATACTCCTGCTACCGCTGCCAATATGGAAAGAAAAAGGGCCGCGCCATATAAAATGAGTATGGTAGGATCATCGCTCTGCCCCATAGTCGCCAGCAGCAGTTCATTTCCTGATACCTTATCCTCCGGGATTCCGAATTGATCCCGGATACTTTCCTCCGCTTTTCGAATGTTGCACCAAGGCAGAAATTTTACATATATCAAGGACTCCCTCTCTTCTCCCTCTTTTGCCCGGATATTTCTGAAGCCCTCCATATTCATTATCAGTCCAAAAACCCCTTTTTCTGCCAGCATCGGCGTCTGCTCCAAAATCCCCGTCACCTGATAAACAAACTCCGTTCCATCCGGCCCGGAAAGAACGATCCTGCTCCCGACCGTAAGTCCCAGCCTTTTTTTCATATCCGCATCTATCATCACTTCGCCCGGCTCCTCCGGAAATACCCCTTCCTGCATGCGGACGCCAAAAACATCCAAACCGGTTCTGTCCAAACCAGCAATCAACGCCTCCTCTCCTTCTATCCGGTAATGCATATCCAATCGGTAATTCAAAACATCATACCGGCTGCATGTTTCAATTTCCGGTCTTCCGGCGAGTATTTCCATCTGTTCATCATCCATTCCCCGGAAAGCAATATGCCATTCTCCGTAGTCTTCCTTCGCCTGTTTACGCATGGTACGTATTTCCATATCCGCCATACCAAAAATCGTCATAACAAGAAATACGGAAAATATAATACAAAAAACCGTCATTCGGTTCTGATCCTTACGGACTTTGGCCGAGATAGAAGCGAGTTCAAGATAATTTTTCATCCTCATTGCCCCTTTCCAAACTGTCAGAATGATTGTCGACCCCGAAATATCCTCCCATATCTTTCAGCACCCCGTCCGTCACCCGGAATACCCTGTCCATATCGGACACCAGATTCATATTATGAGTAATCATCAAAATCGTCTGCTGGTAACGGCGCGAAGCCCTGACCAGTAGTTCCATAACATCCCGGCTGCTTGCCGAATCAAGATTTCCTGTGGGTTCGTCCGCCAGAATCAATGTCGGCTGCATGATCAGGGCTCTTCCAATCGCGGCTCTCTGCTGCTGTCCGCCGGAAAGCTGGCTCGGCAGATGCTTCCTTCGATCTGCCAGCCCAAGCACTTCCAATATCTCCTCCACCCTTTCTTTCTCCGGTTTCCTTCCATCCAGAAGAAGAGGGAAAGTAATATTTTGTTCCACATTCAATTCCTCAATCAGGTGAAATGCCTGAAAAATAAATCCGATATTTCTTCTCCTGAATATGGTACGCTTTCTTTCGTCCAGCTGAAACAAATCCTCCCCATCTACAAAAACTCTCCCGGCCGTAGGCGTATCCAACCCGCCAATGCAATTCAGCAGCGTACTTTTCCCCGACCCTGATTCTCCCACTACCGCCGCAAATTCCCCCTTTTCCATGCCAAAACTTACGTTTTTCAAAGCATTGATCTGGTTTTCTTCTTTTCCGTATATCTTGCTTAAATTCTGCACTTCTAATATTTTCATCGTTTCCATCCTCCTTATATGGAGAATACCACCCGGGACTTACAATAGCGTGAATATTTCCTTACAATTTTGTAAGATAATATAATTTCAAAATATCAAATTATAATTCCTTAAGCTTCATCGGAAAAGTCATTACAAAAGCTGCCCCTCCCCCCGGAATATTATGGGCAGACAGCATCCCTCCCTGCCCTTCCATTACTGATTTCGCCAAAGGCAGGCCAAGCCCGATGCCGTTTCCCTTTCCCACTCGGTAAAACCTCTTAAACATATGATAAAACATTTCCTCTCCGATCCCTTCCCCATCGTCTATTACCGAAACTCTTACTGCGTCCGCAAGCTCTTCCCACGAGATCTCGATTTTTGCCCCCTCCCTCGTATAATCCAGCGCATTTTTTACCAGATTTCCCAATGCTTCTCCCGTCCATTGCAAATCGCAGTTCACACTTACTCTGTCCTGGCCGGACAAAAGAATCTCTTTCCCTTCCCGCTGTGCCCGGACTGCCAGTTCTTCAATTCCCCTTTTCACCACATCCACGACCGGATGATCTTTCTTTTCAAATATCACCGCTCCTGCATCCAGCCTCGTGATTTTCAGCAACGCAAGAATCAGCTGCTCCATCCGTATAAGCGCTTCCGAGGCTTTTTTCGTAAATTTTATGACGGTTTCCGTATTTTCAGGTTCTGCCAATATAATTTCACAATACATTTCCAGCGCTGCCAATGGCGTTTTCAGCTGATGGGAAATATCGGATATCGTATCCTTTAAAAACGCTTTCGCCCTCCCTGTCATTTCACTTTGCGCCGCCAGCGCCTTTGCCAAATGATCCACGCTTCCAAATAACTGATGCAGACGCCCTTCTTCCAAATAAGAAATATTTTCGGAAAAATCCCCCTCTGCAAATTTCCGCACCGTTTTCTCCGCCTCCGCATATACTTTTTCCCTGTCCGAAAAGAAAAAACCTGCCCCCGCCATCTGGACAAACCATAAACTCATGACAAATCCTGTCATGCAAACAGCCATCTTGCTTTGCATACCGGCTATGCCGGGCAAAAAAGCGGCTTTCGCATTTTCGCCAAGCCCCATCATCTCTACAAGAGCCTCCCCCTCCGGCGATGATGCATCTGCCGCAAACGCCCTCGCAATAACATTCCTCTCCACTCCGGCTTCCAACAAAGAAGATACGACAGAACGGTTATGCGAAAGATACATTTCTTTCGATAACCGTCCGTACATCATCCATATCACTGCGACAAAAACAGTCAACGCCGCCAATACTCCCATCAAAAAAACATAAAAATGCCTGAACTGCCTATCCCGCCAAAAACTCATTTTTACTTTCCGCCCCCATTATTCCATTTCTTTTCATTCCCAACAGTAGCCAATCCCTCTGATTGTCACCAAATGCTCCGGACTGGAAGGATCTTCCTCTATTTTTTCCCTCAGACGCCGTATATATACGGAAAGGGTATTATCATCCACAAACTGTCCCCGCCCGTCCCACAGCTCTTCTAATATCATGTCTCTCGTCACGACCCTGCCCGCGGATCGAACCATCAGGCACAGCAGCCGGAATTCCACGCCTGTCAGCTCCAGCTTCCGCCCCGCCAGCCATGCCCGGTTCCCTTCCAGATCAATAAAAATATCGCCACGGGCTAACTCGGCCCTGCCCTCCCGCTTTTGGATTCCCGTCCGGCGCAAAAGAGCCTGGATTCTCGAAAATAATTCCCCCAGGCGGAAAGGCTTGGTAATATAATCATCCCCGCCGCTGTCCAGTCCCCGGATCACATGTATTTCATCATCGGAAGCCGTGAGAAAAATAATCGGCGTCTGATTTCCCTTAGCCCTTAACATTTCGCAGACTTCAAACCCCGTTCCGTCCGGCAGCGCCACATCCAGCAACAGCAAGTCATATTCTTTTTCCCCTAAAAGCTGCTTTGCCTCCCGGACGTTTCCTGACAGCTGAACATCATATTCTTTTTTCTCCAGTGAATAGATCAGTCCATCCGCCAGGCTTTCATCGTCTTCCAGCAGCAAAATTCTTACAGCCATCTCTCTTCCCTTTCTCCCCTTATTCCCCTCTTTCTTCCCTATTGGCCGTCCGAATGAAAAAACCGATAGATCCCCTCCGCAATATGCTCCGGTATCTCCGGCACTTCCATTAATTTCTCCACATCCGCCTCTTTCATTTCCTCAATGGATTTGAAATGCCGCATCAGCGCCTTCCTTCTGGCGGGTCCGACTCCCGGTATATCATCCAGCACAGACTTCACCTGCGTCTTTCCTCTCAGGGAGCGGTGGTATTCTATGGCGAAGCGATGGGCCTCGTCCTGTACCCTCGTAATCAGTTTAAATCCTTCCGAACTCCTGTCAATAGGAATCTCCTGATTCCGGTAGTAAAGCCCCCTCGTCCTATGGTTATCGTCTTTTACCATACCACATACCGGAATATCGATCTGCAGTTCCTGCAAGACTTCCAACGCGATATTGACCTGCCCCTTTCCGCCGTCCATCAAAATCAGATCCGGGAACTTGGTAAAACTTCCGAATTCCTTTTCCATCTCTTTCAGAGCCATCTCCTCCCGCTCTTCCATGCCATGCACAAACCTTCTCGTCAGCACTTCCTTCATGCATGCATAATCGTCCGGCCCCGATACTGTCTTTATCTTAAACTTTCGGTAATCGCTCCGCTTCGGCTTCCCCTTTTCATAGACCACCATCGACCCTACATTGGCAAATCCGCTGATATTGGAAATATCATACGCCTCCATCCGATGAATTCCCTCCACGCCGATCAGGGCCGCGATCTCCTTTACCGCGCCGATTGTACGCCCCTCTTCCCTTTTTATCTTCTCCCTATCCTGGCTCAGCACAAGCGCCGCATTTTTGGCCGCCAGTTCCACCAGTTTTTCCTTAGAACCCTTTTTCGGCACGCGGATATAGACCCGGCTCCCTTTCCTTGCCGACAGCCATTTCTCCAGCACTTCGGTATCTTCGATCTCTTCCTGGATCATCAGCTCCCTTGGAATAAACGGAGTACCCGCGTAAAACTGCTTCACAAAGTCGAGAAGCACCTGCTTCCTCTTATTCCCTGACACATGTGTCATATAAAAATGCTCCCGGCCGATCAGTCTTCCGTCCCTGATAAAAAATACTTGCACCACCGCATCATTTTCATCCAGTGCCAACGCGATAATGTCCTTGTCCTCCCCGTCGCTGTCCGTGATCTTCTGCTTTTGCGCTATCTTCTTCACACTATTGAACATATCCCGGTATTTGATCGCCTCTTCAAACTCCATGTTTTCGGAAGCCTCTTTCATTTTCCTCTCCAGTTCCTTCAAAACAGGGCTGAAATTTCCACTCAAAAAATCCAGGGCATGCCCCACCTCTTCCCTGTATTCCTCCTGGGAAATGGAACCCTGGCAAGGCGCCATGCACTGTTTGATATGATAGTTCAAACAGGGCCTGTCCTTCCCGGCCTCCTTCGGGAGATTCTTGTTGCATGTCCTGAGCATATAAAGCTTATTTATTAAATCGATCGTATCCTTCACCGCCGCCGCGCTCGTAAACGGGCCGAAATACCGTGACTTATCCTTTTTCATCTCTCTGGAAAGCATCACCCTCGGATACGCGTCCCCCAGCGTCACCTTGATATAAGGATAGGTCTTATCGTCCTTAAGCATTGTATTATACCGGGGACTGTACTCCTTAATCAGATTGTTCTCCAGAACAAGGGCCTCCAGCTCGGAATCCGTAATGATATATTCGAACCGGGCAATCTGCGTCACCATCTTATCGATCTGGGGTCCTCTTCCGATATTTTTTCGAAAATAAGATCTGACGCGGTTATGCAAGTTGATCGCTTTACCGACATAAATAATCGCATCGTTTCCATCATGCATAATATACACGCCCGGCTTTGCGGGCAGTTTTTTCAATTCCTCGTTAAAATCAAACATATCCGCGTTACTCCGTTATATTCAAAAGCTTCCCGGCGTGTTGGAAAAGCGTCCGACTGTCCCGGGATCCTTTTCTTCAGCGGTTTCCACGCTTTCTTCCGCCCCAGCCTCCGCGCCGTCGTCCTCTTTCTTCTCCGGCACATCTTCCTCTTTCTGGCCGGGAAGCGCTGCATCAGCTTTCTCCTCTATCTCTTTCCTTTCTTTCTCATCCTCTTCCGGCTCGGGAATTCCCTTCTCTTCACGGTATATTTTCATGAATTCCTTTCCGGTGATCGTTTCTTTCTCAATCAGATGGGCTGCCAGCTTATCCATCAGCTCCCTGTTTTCGGATAAAAGCTGCTTTGCTTCCTCATAACAGCCCTTCAGAAGATTCATGACTTCCGTATCCACATCCGCCGCCGTCACATCGCTGCAATTCAGCCTAGATCCCCCGCCCAGATATTCATTCTCTATCGTAGCCAGCCCCATCAGTCCGAACCTGTCGCTCATCCCGAAGCGGGTCACCATATTCTTAGCAATATTCGTCGCCTTCTCGATATCGTTAGCCGCGCCGGTCGTTACCGTGTCGAACACGATCTCTTCCGCCGCCCGGCCTCCCAGATAGCCTACCAGCATATCGTGGAGTTCTGCCTTTGTGTTCAGATATTTTTCCTCCTCCGGCACCTGCATAACATAGCCCAAAGCGCCCATCGTCCTTGGAACAATCGTAATTTTCTGCACCGGTTCGGAATTTTTCTGCAACGCGCTGAGCAGGGCGTGCCCCACTTCATGGTAGGATACGATTTTTCGTTCTTCCTTGCTCATAATGCGGTCTTTCTTCTCCTTGCCCACCAATACCTGTTCCACCGCTTCAAACAAATCCTGCTGGCAGACATAATTCCTTCCTTTCTGCACCGCATTGATCGCCGCTTCGTTGATCATATTGGCAAGATCCGAGCCGACCGCTCCGCTGGTCGCCAAAGCTATCGCTTCCAGATCCACGCTTTCATCCATCAGCACATCCTTCGCATGTACCTTAAGAATCTCCGAACGCCCTTTCAAATCCGGTTTATCCACGATGATCCTGCGGTCAAAACGGCCCGGGCGCAGCAGCGCCTTATCCAGTATTTCCGGCCGGTTCGTAGCCCCCAGAATCAGAACTCCCTTGGAAGTATCGAAACCATCCATTTCGGACAGAAGCTGGTTCAAAGTCTGTTCCCTTTCCTCGTTTCCTCCCCCGTATTTGCTGTCCCTGCTTCGTCCGATCGCATCGATCTCATCGATAAATACAATACAAGGCGCATTTTTTGTAGCTTCCTTAAACAGATCCCTTACCCTGGAGGCGCCCACGCCCACGTACATCTCGATAAAATCCGAACCTGTCAAAGAAAAAAACGGCACGTGTGCCTCTCCTGCCACCGCTTTTGCCAGCAATGTCTTTCCTGTTCCCGGAGGTCCCACCAGGAGGGCTCCTTTGGGCAGTTTTGCCCCGATTTTTGCATATCTGCCCGGATTATGAAGAAAGTCAACCACTTCCTGCAGGGATTCTTTCGCTTCATCCTCCCCTGCCACGTCTTTAAAACTTACCCCTGTTTCCTTTTCCACGTACACTTTCGCATTGCTCTTCCCAATGCCCATGACTCCGCCGCCGTTCTTTGCCATCCGTCGGAATAAAAGGCTTAAAATAAGCCACAAAAGAAGCACCGGCGCGATATAAGTCAAAATGATCGAAAGAATCATCCCCGAACTATCAGGAACCACTCCCTTGACATCCACGTCATTTTCCAGAAGGCGCTGGGTCAAGCCTTCATCCTGAATCTTTCCTGTGTAATAAGTAACCGTCACCCCGTACCCATAAATGCCAAGGGCATTTTCCTGTTTCTTCGGTTTGATGGAAATGCGGTCAGACTCAATTTGCACGCTTTCCACTTCGCCGTTTTCCACCATCTCAATAAATTCGTTATACGTGATCTCTTTCTCCGTATTGCCGGTCATCGCCTTCATAAAATAACTCATGCAAAAAAGAGTGATAAGAGAAGCGACCAGCAGCAGGAGAATGCTCTGCTTCTTCGGATTTTCCCCATTGCCTCCCGGCCCCTTATTCCCATTATTATTCTGATTTCCTCCACGATTGCCGTTATTGTAGCCGCCCCCATCGTATTGGCTTAAATTGTTATTATCCATAATGACTCCTACGTATCCTTATTTTTCAGCTTTTCAGCCGCTTATTTCATTATAGGGATTGGGTTTTGATAAATCAATAAGATATTTATGAAAATATTTTACCATGTATAAAAGATTTCTAAATTTTTTTCATGGAAACTCTGGATTTTTATCCCTCATTCATTGTATAATACAAAAGTTGTTTTATTTTTCGGCATCTGAATACCATGAACCGAAACCAAGACCAAACAGGCCGCACCTGCTATTCAGGGGCTTTATTGTAGCGGCCAAAAAGAAATACGAGGACTGACATCATATGAACTTAGGATTTGACAACCATACTTATTTAAAATTGCAATCAGAACATATCAGGAAAAGGATCGCCCAGTTCGGGAACAAATTATATCTGGAATTCGGCGGCAAGTTATTTGACGATTACCATGCATCACGCGTCCTTCCCGGTTTTCAACCTGATAGCAAACTGAAAATGCTCCTGCAGCTCAAGGAACAGGCGGAGATCATCATCGCCATCAGCGCCGACGCGATTGAAAAAAATAAGATACGCGGCGATCTCGGTATTACTTACGATATGGACGTCCTGCGCCTGATCGACGCATTCCGCTCCATGGATCTATACGTGGGAAGCGTAGTAATCACCCAGTACTCCGGCCAGCCGGCCGCCGACCATTTCCGCAAACGCCTGTCGCTTCTCGGAATCCGGTCTTATCTGCATTATATTATTGAAGGCTATCCAAGCAATATCGCTCATATTGTCAGCGATGAAGGCTATGGAAAAAACGACTATATTGAAACGAGCAGACCGCTGGCCGTCATCACCGCCCCCGGTCCCGGAAGCGGGAAAATGGCAACCTGCCTTTCCCAGTTATACCACGAACATAAGAGAGGCATTGCGGCTGGCTATGCCAAGTTTGAGACTTTCCCTATCTGGAACCTGCCATTGCGCCACCCGGTCAATATCGCCTACGAGGCCGCTACTGCCGATTTGAACGATGTCAATATGATAGACCCCTTCCATCTGGAAGCCTATGGGGAAACTACCATAAACTATAACCGCGATGTTGAGGTCTTTCCTGTCCTGAGCGCTATGTTTGAGCAGATTTTGGGCAACAGCCCTTATAAATCTCCTACGGATATGGGAGTGAACATGGCGGGCAAATGCATTATTGACGATGAAATATGCCGGGAAGCATCCAGGCAGGAAATCATACGCCGCTACTACCAGGCATTGTACGACCAGAAAAAAGATACGATGGGTTCCAAAGAAACCGTGTACAAACTGGAACTTCTGATGCAGCAGGCTTCCATTACGGCCGAAGACCGGAAAGTCATCCCTGCAGCCATGATGCGTCAGGAGAATACAGGCCACCCGGCTGCCGCCATCCAACTGCCGAACGGGCAGATCATCACAGGGAAAACCTCCGACCTTCTCGGAGCTTCCGCTGCCGTCCTGCTCAATGCCCTGAAAACGTTAGGAGGCATTGACCACGACCGCCATCTCGTATCGCGGGCAGCTATTGAGCCTATACAGGCATTAAAAACCGGCTATCTTGGCAGCCGCAACCCAAGGCTCCATACGGACGAAATACTGATCGCCCTGTCCATCAGCGCAGCCACCGATGAGGCCGCAAAACTGGCGCTCAGCCAGCTTCCGAAGCTCAAAGGCTGTGAAGTACATTCCACGGTCATCCTTTCCTCCGTGGACGAAAAAACGTTCCGCCGGCTTGGCATGCACCTGACAAGCGAACCGGCTTATGAGACAAATTCGATGTTTCATTGAAGCAGTGCGCATTGTCCGCAGGGTTAAAAAATTGAGGGGAGCAGAACCTATTCCGCTCCTCTCAATTCACTGTGTGATCCGCTGTTATTCATCGCTGATATCATCGACTGCAAATACCAGATCAGAATTCCCACATAAGGAGTCCTGGGATTGGTCTCTGCTTGAAAATCTTTTAAAACACCGGAACAATAAACAACCAAATCATCATCCGATACCTGCCCCATCTCATCGATCAAGCTCTCCAACGCCGCTTTTCGTTCTGCTATTAACGGTGATGAAGGACAATTCAAATTCAATGTATGTATTAAGTCAAACCGAACGTCCGGATCCGCAGCATCAATCTTCCCATCTATTGTATATGTAATCGATGTTAAAGTTTCCGGTCTGCACGGATTTACTTTCCTGAATTCATCATTTCCTTTATGCCCATCGCATGTCAGATCTGACATTGTCCGGCTTCCATGCGCCCCTCTGTTCCCATGGCATACAGCAACAAAATTATGATAATCAAGCCCCTGCCCTATATTTCTCCCATCACCAGGGCTGCGCGGCACCATATGTTCCAAAATAATTGGTGTTATTACAGGATCCGCATCCTGGCGCGGGATCCGGCACATGCAATATGCACATATCTGCCCCTGTTCTTCCACAAGTCTGTCTCTGACCTGCTCTTTTAACGGATTTTTTAATAAAGCATACGCTTCTTTCGGTGAAAGTTCTTCATCTATTGCCTTCCGGCGCAGCTGTGCCAGTCCTTCCGGCTCGCTTTTCTTCTGAATTGCTATCATTTTTGACCTCCGCGTATACGTTCCAGCTTTAGTTTTACACGGCATCCAGCCACCTCTGGGTCATGGTAATCCCGCAATTTATCAATTTTATCCAATATCTGTTCTGCCAATCTGAATTCTTTCTTTTCAAGCAAGCTATAAAAACTCTTGAACAATTTTGAAACTTCCGGCGGCCGCTCAGTTACCCCCATTATTTCATTTAAAACTGCATTAACCCCCTTGCCATAAACCTGACTGCCCGCATTCATAATCTGATAGTCTTTTAAAATCATCAAATTCTCGCTCTTCACCGACTGGATCACCGCCGGTGCATGTGTGGTGACAATAAACTGTACTTTCGGAAAAATATTTATTAAATCATAGATGACACGCTGCTGCCAAGCCGGATGCAGATGCAGATCCACTTCATCAAGCAAAACAATTCCATCCGTCTCCGATAATACACGCTCCGACAGCTGCGGATTCAACACAGCCATCCGATAAGCAATATCCGCAATGAGGCTGATCGTTCCTTTATATCCGTCGCTTAACTGATTCAGCGGAATTTTTACCTTGCCTTCTTTTTCGTCTTGATAAATAATCACAATCTCAGACGTATCCAAATCCAACTTCACTTTTACATCTGTAATTCCGGTCATGAGCGCAAAGCAACGTTCCATGGCGCCCCTGACGGCGGAAAATTCAGGACTGGGGATTTTTTCATCCAGATCACGTCTCGCCATTTTCCTAAACCAATTCATCATCAGTTTTACGTTTGCCGTTCCGTCTAAACAATCAATGTACCCATTCGTTCGCGTATTTTTCTTAAAAGTATCACTTTTCTTTTCCCGGTGGTAATCCCACATACGACCAGTTCCATAATATGCTATCATCGGAAGAATAAGAGATGCGTCCCCATTCATCAATTTTTTCCGATAGGCTCCTGAAATGTCAGTCATTTCTCTTGCATCCACTACTGTCGTTTTTCCGTTTTCACCGTTTAATGCCCTCATCCATGGAGTCATTTTCCCGTCAATATTTCCATATGCAAACACCTCTACCGGATATTGCGGCTGTACGTCAATCACGCTTCCCATGGAATAATATTTATTATGTGCATCGTTTTTATCTATTGTTCTCAATCGAATCCCATCGAAAGAATACAACAAAGTCCCTGCGGCAACAGCCGCCGCTTCTAAAACCGTCGTTTTACCAGCTCCATTTGCCCCAACAATTACCGTCAGCCTATCGTGAAATTCCACTTCTAACTTCTCAAAACACCTGAAATTATGCAATACCAATTGTTTCAGATTCACCCCATGCACCTCCGATCGCTTTCCGTTTTCCTACAGCTTCTTCAAAAAATGCCCGTCTACATTCACGCCTTCGTTCACGACAATAAACGCTTTCGGATCATACTTCCGGATAATATGCTTCAGTCTGCCTACCTCATATTTGGACACTACCATATAAAGCACTTCCGTATTCTCATCGGTATATGCACCAAGCCCCTTCCATGTAGTAATACCCCGTTCCAGCTTCTGGAAAATCTCCTGCTCCATCTCCGTACAAGCATTCTTGGTAATAATATTTACCTCCACATTAATATTCTGGGAATGCACCTTGTCCACCGCGAAAGCGCTGACCGATGCATAGATCAGGGAATAAATCACCGTCTGTACATCAAACAGGAAAAGACATACCGAATACAATGCAATATTCACAATCAGATTGACCTTCCCTACGCTGAAATCCTTCTTCCAACGGATCAGCAATATGCCCAGCACATCCGTACCGCCGTCAGAACTTCCCATTTTCAGGGAAATGCCGATCCCCGATCCACATAAAATACCGCCAATCAGGCACGACGCCAGAATATCCTCCATCACCGGCGTCCTTGGAACCGTTATGATAAACAGAAAAAAAGACATTGCTGTTACACATACCAGAGTTTTTGTAAAAAATATCTTTCCCAGTTTTTTCATCGCTATAATAAACAACGGGATATTGAAAATATAATAAATCAGGCCCGCGATATCAAAACTTTCCAGCGGCAGCCCCGCATATTGGATCAACAAAGTACGGATGACCTGACAGATCCCCATCATCCCGCCAGTATACAGCCCGTGCGGAACCACAAATAAATTCATTCCGACGGCGTAAAGAGCCGTTCCGGCTACCGCGCCTAGCAATCTTCTCGTTTCATAAATAACAAGCTTCCGCTCCAGCTTTGGAATTCTGTTCATCAAATCTCCTCCCTGACAATACGCTTCCAGCAGCGTCTATTATGCTCCCAATACATCTGCGCATATATTTTCTCCATTTGCGCAAACTAGAATTTGTTTAAACTGTGGTTTGAACAAACTGTAGTTTGGCCAAACGGCCAGCGCCATTCACAATAAAACTCTAACCAATATTATACCAAAAAAGGAGACAATGCAATATGAAAAATATCGATAAAGATTCTCTCAACGACGCGCTTGCCAGAAATACGCTGGATGATATTCCCACGCCCAAAAGCGACGCCAAGGAAATCATCGGCCTGGTAAAAAGCGGCGGACGGGTCACCGGCTACCAGCTTTCGGACGGTGCCACCGTTTCCAAGCAGGAAGGAGTAGATCTTGCCAAAGAAGGGGGCATCAAAGGAGTCGGCATGCCCACCGAAAAGATACGGAATATTTAAAATCCCTGCCGGACGGCACGGAAAACAACAATCTGAATAACCTCCTTTCCATATCCGGTTGATTTTCGGCAGCAGCTGCTTCCTTTCCCATAAACTCCCATCCATGCATATATTATAGAAACATTGCCATATAAAGGATAGCGACTATGTACCAATTTACGCCACGACTGACCTTTGTACGCATATTAGATAAAAACTGCCCGGCCGCCATGGCATGGGTTACCGGCAAAGGCGCTTATTCCGAACTAAGCGGACTCGTCAAGTTTTACCGCACCCCCTACGAAGGAGTCCTCGTAGAAGCGGAAATATTCGGACTTCCCAATATTTCCACGCAGGATTCTTCCGATTTCTACGCTATGCATATCCACCAAAACGGAGACTGCTCCGGCTCTTTCGAAAAAACCGGCGGTCATTTCAATCCTTCCAACACCGTCCATCCGGAACATGCCGGCGACATGGTTCCCTTGCTCGGAAACCAGGGCTATGCCTGGACGGCCTTTTACGACAAACGCTTTACAATCGAGGATATTATAGGAAAATCCGTCATCATTCATTCCCGGCGGGATGACTTCACCACTCAGCCCGCCGGCGACCCCGGCGAAAAGATCGGCTGCGGGGTCATACGCCGGGAAGAATAATTCCCCACAGTTTTCAAGCAAACAGGTGCGGCGGTCAATCCCTCTGCACCTGTTTCCATTACAATAAACCTCTCCTCCGGTCAATCCATATGAAAATGCACCGGTTCCACCTCTTCGGTCAATGCCTTCATTTCATATTCCGGCAGTTCATCCAGCAATTCATCCAGACATATCCCCGTGGCGTAAACCACGTCATGGGCCAGCATCACCACATTCTGCCTGCCAAGAGCAGATTCCCTGGCATTGGTGATCAGCTGTTTGGGATCGGGGTTTTGAACCGCATCCTCCAGGCTGGCATTCCAGTCGTAATAAATAAATCCCATTTCTGTCATTTTTTCCGCAATATCCTTGCACACACGCTTATTATATGCATTAACGCTCCCTCCCGGAAAACGGAAAAGTTTTGCCTCCACTCCCGTCGTTTCTTTAATTACCTCATAAGCCTTTTCAAAGTCCCGGACATAACTGTCCACGCTCTCATATATTTTCTCATAATCATGGCTATAGCAATGGATCCCTATCGTATGCCCCTCCTCTGCTATCCTTCTTGCCATATCAGGATTCCTCTCCACATTTTCTCCAACCAGGAAAAAAGTAGCCTTTATATTCCTCTCTTTTAATATTGTTAAGACTCTATCTGTATTTTCCACATATGGGCCGTCATCAAAAGTAAGATACATCGTTTTCGGATGAAAATAAAGATCGATGCCGCTCACAATGCCATCCGCTATTTTTTGCTGGTACTCCGATGTTATCAGCTTTCCCCCTTCTTCCGAATTGGACAAAAAACCGGTCTCAACCAGACAGGACGGCATAACCGTTTCCCGGGTCACATGAAGTTCGGAATCCCCCCTCAGCTCCCTTGCTTTCGCTCCCGTACTTTTTAATGTTTCCTGATGGATCAGCCGGGCCAGCCTTTCGTTATCCGCTCCCTTTCCTGCGTCATACCATGTCTCAATGCCTTCCACGCTTTCATCCTCAAAAGTATTCTGATGGATGCTCACGTAAATATCCGCTTCCCAGGCATTGGCATTTTTAACACGCTCTTCTTTTGCCGTATAAGTATCATCCTCCCGCGCCAGGACTGCCTGATACCCCATTCCCTCCAGCCGGTCTCTTACCATTTCCGCAATCGCCAGGTTGATATCTTTTTCCTGTATGCCATTTTTTTCGCATCCTTCGTCTTCCCCTCCGTGCCCAGGATCGATTACCACAACCGGCACGCCCGGTTCCCTTTCCATTGCTTCCGGCAAGGCCAGATTGCCGGATATGGTTTCCGCCGTCGTTTTTAATTCCGCCTTCCGGTTTTCTTCCGCTTCTATTTCCGGGTTTTCAGGAGCCGCCAGCGTATTCAATGCCAGTGCCATTGACGTTCCTGCCGCTGCAGCCGCCACCAGCAGCGCACAAGCGACCCGCACTCTCCTCTTTCTGCGCGTCTCACGCTTTTTCATTTGTTCATATGATATTCTTTTGTACATATTTTGACGCTCCCTTCTTCCCGAAAAAACACCCTTGCATCATCCGCCTTTGACTGTTGTCAATAAGTAGATTACACAAGGGCTGCATCAAAATATCATCATACTTGTATCATACTTGCATCATTTTGCAATTTTTAAAAATAACTCGTTAATCCCTTCATAAAACCCGACCGTTACCACCGTATTGCCTTCGCCGATGCCGGGAAAAGTATACTTTTTAAAATAAGGCGTTGTCTCCAGCAGCGGATTGACCGATTCATAAGGGACAGGCTCGCTGATCCCCATATAGCCGCTCCATTTTTCCACGATCCCGTCCGGGTCGATGTCCTCCCATGCAAGAGGCGTCCTCACATAAAACTCATAAATTTTACCGCTGTCGGCATCGATATACGCATCGATCAGACGGTTATCCTTATCGGCATTTTTTTGGCTGTTTGACAGACTCAGCTTCCAGACCGCCACATTATTTCTCGGTTCCAGCACGTCGATCGCCGAATACAGAACCGCATCATAATATCCCTTTTCTATTTTTTTCACGCCCTCCGGCAAAATCCCGAGGCCGGCCAGCATTTCCAGGCTGCTGTTGCATGTTCCGTATATTTCCTCATCCGTAATCTCTTCCCCGGAAGGTCCTTTGTGATTGACGACAAACGCATAAGTACCCCCCAATCCCTGATACCCCGTCTCCGACGTTTCATTCCTCGTCCATGCATTTTGCTCGCTTTCCGGCAGAGCCTGGCTGTTAAGGCATTGGGAAAGAATATATAACTTCTCGTTGCCGTTCAACGAATACCGGTATCCTTCCCCGGCCTCCTCGATTTCCTTCCAATGCGTCTCGTTCAATATCTCTTTATCCTTATATCCCGTCAACGCTTCCGGCCCCCAGACGGACGCCGCAATAACCAAAGCGGTAAAGGCAAGAAAGAAAATGGCAACTCTGTCCTTCGGCAGCGCTTCTCCGATCCGGTCGGATATTTTATCCCTTATTCGCTTCATATGCCCCTCCTCTCTCCGGGTTCGGCAATACAAAGCCGACGCACGTTCCTTTGCCGGGTTCACTCTCTATCTCCAACCGGCTGTTATGCAGCCTCAATATTTCCGCGCAAAGAGCAAGCCCCAGTCCTGCCCCGTTTTTGCTCCTTGCTCTGGATTTATCCACCATATAGAACGCCTTGACCACATTCTTCTGCTCTTCCTCAGGAATACCCACTCCATGATCCCTGATTTCAAACCGGTATCCCTCTTCCGTCCGGCATCCTCCGATCTCTATCCGCCCCTCCGCTTCCGAAGCTTTGCAGGCATTATCGATCAGGTTGATCAAAACCGTTTTGATCAGATCCGTCTCCGCCCATACCGTACCCTTTTCGAACTGATATACCAACTGCTGCCCGCCGCTCCTGAACATATCCTGCAAATACAGGAATATGGATTCTGCGGATACTTTTTGGAACTGCGCCTCATCCCGTTTCGTAACGATAATATCCAGCAGCCGGAACGCCATCGTTTCCAGCCGCTTTCCTTCCGTATAAATATAGTTGGCGGACATAAAACTCTTTTCTTCATCCAGCTTATGGGAACGCAGCATATCCGCGTAACCTATGATCGCTGTCAACGGAGTCTTTAATTCATGGGCAAAAGCAGCTACAAAATTTTCCCTGTCCTGGATTTCTTCCTCCAGTCTGGCAATATTCTCCTCCAAAGCATTTGCCATATAATTAAAATCCTTCGTCAACTGCCCGAGTTCGTCGCCGCTTACCTGTCTGGCCCGGTAATAATAATCTCCGGCGGCCATCCTTTTTGTCGCTTTCGTCAGCAGACGGATCGGCTTTGTCAGCCATGAGGAAATCAGATGCATGATCGCCGTACCTGCGACCAGCATGGCAATCGTCACCCTGCGGTAGACGGAAAAGCCCGTTTCCCTCTCCCTGAACACATCCGAAATATCCCGCATCGTCTCCAGGTACAGAAGCCGGTCCAGCGTATTCAACACCACTCCTGTCTGCACATAATATCCCCCCGCCATTTCAATGATCCGGTAGGCCTTCGTACTTTCATTCGTCTGTCCGAGCAGAGTATCATCCGCATCAAAGCCATCGCTGGCATACAAAATATTTTTCTGTTCATCGGAGATCCGCAGAAGCCGGCTCGTGCTGTTTCCTCCCTTTTCCAGATTGGAAGCGATCTCCTCTATCGTATTATCCTGCAGAATATCATATTTTACCGGCACATTGAGGGCTGCCGTTTCAAAGGCAAAACTCAGGATGCTATTATCATCCAACGCCTGTCCCACTTCCCTTGCAAGGGAAGTTTCAAATACATAATTCACAAAATAAAATCCGCTGAATCCCAATGCAATCGCCAAGACAATAATGGTCCACAGCAGCAGTTTTAATGAAAACTTCATTACTGCACCTCTAAACGGTATCCCACTTTATATACCGCTACCAGATTATGTTCCCACCCCAGTTTTTTCCTGAGGCGCTGTACATGAAGGTCCAGCGTCCGGCTGTCCGCCAGGTACTCGCCCTCCCAGACCTTTTCATATAAATTTTCCCTGAACAGGGCAACATTTTTGTTTTGTATGAATAACAGCAGCAGCCCGAATTCTTTGTTCGTTAAAACAACAGGCTTCCCCCCCTTCATCACCCTGCGTGCTTCCACATCCACAACCACATCCCCCGCCGTCAGAATCTGTTCCGTCTTATTATACCTGCGCAGCACGGCTTCCACCCGGGCAACCAGTTCCACCACATCAAAAGGTTTTACCAGATAATCATCCGCCCCCAGTTTCAGCCCCTTTACTCTGTCCTTTACCTCATGCTTTGCGGTTATAAAGATAACAGGGATCTTCAATGGCCGTATATATTCCATAATGTCATAGCCATCCGCTCCCGGAAGCATGATATCCAGAAGAACCAAATCAAAATCCTCCTCTTCAATCCGATTGATCGCCTTCAGCCCGTCCTGCACGGAAATGCAGTGATAGCCCGCCGAAGAAAGATTCAGGTCAATCAAATCGCAAATCGGTTTTTCATCATCTACAATAAGTATTTTTATCATTTTTCTGATTTCCACCCCCAATATGCTCGTGCCTTTTTCACAACTTCTTCCATCGTATCTTCATCGCCGCAGCGATAACTGCCCTTAATCTCCGTATCCGCCGAAAAGCCGCCTGTTCTTTGGTAATAAACGGCATAATCGCTTTTCACGATCAGCTCATGCCCGCTCCCTTCATAGCTGTATCTCGCCAGCACCACGATATCTTTCAGGCCGTCCCCGTCGATATCCCTGCAGCTTATCCCTTTCAGCGCATAAAGATTGTCGTATTCCCCCATAGGCTGCAAACTCGACACAATGTATCCCTGTTCGTTTACAAGATAGATCATAAAAACTCCATAATCCGCAATGCTATAAACTCCCGGCACCACCTGCAGCCTTCCCAGTTTCTCAAAATTCCTGAAATAGCATTGTTCCGAAATAATCCGCAGTCCGGCCTTTTCCAGCTCGTCCAGCGTCACAGCCGTATATAAAAATTCCGTAGAATTACCGTCCCTTACAAAAGAAGCGATCAAATCTATGCTCTTGTTCATGCTAAAACGATTGATCTTGTCCGATATCCGATAATCCCTGTAAAATTTCGTGCCTTCCTCGTTCTGGAAAAGAACGTCTCCCACCTTATACGTTTTTCCGGCATAGTTCCCTTCCTCATTAACGCAGGATGTGATTAACACGATATCCATCAGGCCGTCCCGGTTCACATCCTGGAAGGAAACCGCGGAAATCCCCCTGTTCGGCTGCTCCATCCTGCCCCTGTTCCGCCCGTTTGTTTCCAGCTGATCCGTTTTATAAAGAATCTCTCCATCCGCGGCCACAAAAAACAACAGCAGACGGTCATAACCCTCATCCATTGCGGGAACAAAAAAAGCGTCGCCATAGCCTCCCATCTCAATAGGAAATATTTGGTCTTCTATCACACGGAAGCCGCTGTTCCCGATATCGTCCTGATATTTGACCTCATCAAAACGCCGTTTATATTCATTATACTTTTCCGCTTCCTCCACACCGGGAGACATTGCCTCTGCCGCCTCCGCCGCATAAACAACGTTCGGGCCGGCTAAAAATGCCAGCGCCAGAAGCGCCGCTGTCATCATACATTTCAACAAATGCATGGTTTTAAAAAAACGCATATAAATTTTCCCTCGTTTTGCATTTCCTGTGCGTATCCATTTTATCATAAGCTATTGGTTATTTAAAGTCAATCACACGTCCAAATCACGACCTAAGTTTCAATGCTTTTCTGGAGTGATGTTTTCGTTTCCCGGTGCCGTGAACAAAAACTACATTTTTACTTTGTTTTAAAGCATACAACTCTTTGGCATAAAGAAGGAGCTGCGCGCTAATTATTTAGTGCGACAGCCCCTTTTATTACTTCACGCCCTGAAAATCCTTAAAATCTTTTCCTTACTATCTACCAGCATGTGAAAAATTCTCAATATGTACACAATCCGCTCTCTTTCAACAATCAGAAAATAGATTTTATAGTTTTTGTAATAAGTCTTTCTAATGCCATATTCTGCCAGTTCTTCATCTTCATCCAATTCATGGCTTTGAGGAAACAGGCTGAGACTGTTTATTGTCTTCCGAAAGCCTCTTACCATATTGACCGCAGTTTCCGGAGACTTCAGCTCAAAGGCGATGTAGTCCGTCTGGTCTGCAATGTCCTCCTCAGCCAGCGGCAAGGTGACCACCTTATATTCTTTCATTGGTATACCTTTTCTCCAGTTCATCAAAGAATTCGTTGCAGTCCCGGCCTTTGCCTGCAGCAATGTCCCGGTAGCTTTCCATTACCATTTCCCGTATCTGTTTCTGATTTTCATCTATTTCTCTCCGATAATCCAAAACCTGCTGTGCTGAACTCATACAACTCACCTCTTTCTTTCATATGTATCTTTAGTATACCCAAAAACATTTCTTAATACAAGGAACAAATTTGTTAAATTTTTTGCCGCTGGTTCCCTGAGCCTAAGAAAAACACCATTTCCGCCCTATCCGCACCACTGGCACAACATTGGCACTAAACTTTCCCAAACTGGCACATCATTGCGATTTACAGCGCAAATCCCATATGCTAGAATTGGTATCGTGATAATCCATACACAGACGGGCACGACATTTCCCATATGCGGCCCGCCATATAAGAAACGCAGGCAGAAAGCCCCACCCCGGCTTCCCGCCTGCGTTCTTTATCATCCGGGAGGTGTCCTATTGAAAAAGAAACTGAAACGGCTCCTGCTGTCCGAAAGAGGAGATTCCTCTTATATCAGCAGCTTTGTCTACATTCTGGTGGCTGTGGTCCTGATCGCATTCATCATCAATGTATTCCACATCATTTCCACCAAACAGGAAATGGACCATATGGCGGACCAGCTCGTGAAGCAGATCCAGCTCAACGGCGGCACCAGCGGCGAGACCGACTCCCTTTTCTCCTTCCTCTCCAGCGAGATAAGCGGTGTCGAGGGGCTCTCCTACCAGGTATCCGGCCCCGGCAACACAGGCCGCATCCAGATCGGCACACCCTTTTACGTTACCGTCACGGGGCGCTGCTACCTTGGCGGATTCTGGAAATTCAACCTCGTTCCCATCAACGTCCGCGCCCAGGGGGCCGGCGTCAGCGAACATTACTGGAAATAAGGAGGCATGCCATGTACAAGAAGACCATCCGGAATGAGCGTGGAGACTTGTCCTTTTTCACAATCTTTGTGATTCTGGCAATCATCATGCTGATGTCATTCCTGCTGCTGTTCGCTTCCGTCAAGATCAACTGCATGAACATCCGCAATGCAGCCAAGATGGAGCTGAACAATGTCAGCGCCCGCATCTATGCGGATACCTTCCATTCCCAGAGGGAGGCGAACCTTGACTCCTACATGTCTGACCTGCACCTGAGTTCCGCCTACCAGGAGGCTCTGCGGGCCGGCTTCATAAACGGGATGGAAGAAAGGATACGGCTTTCCAATGAAGATTACAGGGTGGAGAACATCAGCCTGCAGTTCAACCAGTATTCCGACAAGATCGAATATGTGGTGACCTGTGATGCCATTTTTCAGATCCGCATGTTCGGGGAACTGTTCCCGCCCATCACGCAGCATATCACGCTGACCGGTTCCCATAACACAAAATACTGATGGGGATGTTGTTGGCATTCCGCCTTCTGATGCGTATATAATGGAATCAAAGCAGATCCCATTCCAAGTTCTATAATGCAAACACGATGAAAGGAGTCCTATATCATGAAAAAGAACAAACCTACCGACAGAAAAAGAACCTTTACCATCTGCGGCTTATCCGCACTCTGCGTCGCAGTGCTTGCGGGCGCCTGGTTACTGACGCGGGAGCCGGAAAGGGAGTTCATCCCCGCTTCCACGGAAACCTCCGGCGGGACGGATACCTGGGAGGAAAACCCTGGCACGGACACCAGCCTCCCTGATGCCGCAGCAAAGGAAACCACCCAGATCCAGGGCACAGCCTCCGACAATACCCAGACGGTGGTTTCCGAGGATGAAACCGGCTCCACCACGAGCCTTTCCGACAGCTCCACTAAAAAGGATGCTTTACAGGAAAAGCCCTCTGAGCCTCCGGTGACCACGGATGACCTCACCGATCCCGGCCGGCAGCCGGAATACGCCCCGCCCGTCCAACAGACACCCGCTCCGCCACAGGAAAATCCCACAGGCGGTTCCGGGGATGCCGCTGACGGCGGCCATCCCGGGCAGGTCTATGATCCGGTATTCGGCTGGGTGACTCCCAGCAGCGTACAGCAGGACAGCATCGACAGCGACGGGGACATCAACAAGCAGATCGGCACAATGGGCGGCAACTGAACATTGAAAGCACCGGAAGGGCATGGATGAACTCCATGTCCTTTTCTTATGAAAAGGAGGACCACATGAAACAACTGACCAGGCGGTTCATTCCGCTTTTCCTTTCCCTCATCCTGATCCTCTCCACGGGGATGACCGCCTTCGCGTCCGGAGAAGGGAACTTAGACGGCGGTGGCGGCGGGATGGGGAGCGGCACCGCAACGGATGTCTGGCACAACCAGGACGGGGTGCGCGTCACCGTGGCCACCGCAGACGGCAGTGCCGCTTCCACCCCTTTTGACATAAGCAACTTCAGCATATCCGGCAGCATCCTGCATTTCGGGAAAGTCAGCAAGCTCCAGTACAGCGGGGGCGCTTCCCTTTCCCTGGATTCCGGCTCCTATGTCTGCTCCAGGCCCGGCACCCCGCTGCCCCGCATCATCAGCGGCGGGCGCTCCCGCGCAAGCATCGAGGCGATCCGGCGGTATTTCTGCTCCGAGTATGCGGCACAGCTTGTGGCTGACAAGGCCGGCATCCCTTTTGAGGAACTGGTCTCCGGTTCCTACAAGCTGGTCATAGAGCCGATTGCCTACTTCACCCACGGCGGCCGCAATTATGCCATGACCGCAACGGAAGCAGCGCTCTACAACCAGATGTCCGGCGGGACGCTGCGCAGCAAGATGCCCAGCCTGACGCACCAGAACCTGCCCCTGTCCATCTTTCTGGAGACACCGGATTTAGGCTACCCTGCCTGGGGCGGCACTACCAGCGGGAAAGTCTCTGACAGCGACATCCTCTCAGCCCTGGGCATCGGCATCGTAAGCTATAAGGACGTGCCGGAAGCGGAGCTGCAGGCGCCTGACTATACCTACCGGGTGGATACGGACGTCATCACCAGCATCACCCTGACCAGCAGCGCCGAGGTGAACCCGGATGATCCGGCAAGTGTCACCTTCCACATCAACGGCGGCACCTATACTGTAAACGACATCGTGATGCCTGCAGGCGGCTCCCAGGTGGTCTGGGCAAAATGGCATACGCCCCTGGAACCCACCACCCTTACCATACAGGTATCCGTCAGCGGGGCATCCACGGCAAAGACCAGCTTCATCGCAAAGATCATCTCCCTTGAGGAGAACCTGCCGCCCAATCCGCTGGCTACGGACACCAACCCGCATTTTTCCCTTTCCTCCCTGCCGTCCAACCCCCAGAAGACCTCCGCATCCTGGAGCGTCTGGAGCGCAAAGTGGCACCCCAACTGGGAATGGGAGAGCGACTGGGACTGGGAAGACGGCAGCCACGGTTCCGACTGCCCGGATGACTGCACAAGCAGCCATGGGCACTGGGTAGACAACGGGGAATGGGTGGACAACGGCTGGTATGACTTCACCTCCACCGCCTACTCTGCCTCCCTGGCCGGCTCCATGGAGATCCATCCGGATGACATCGTGCCCACGGCGCAGGGCGACAACATGAAGAGCGGCTACGGCATCAAGGAAAGCGCTGCCGCCAGCTTTTCCTCCAATGCCCCCGCCAGCCACCACGCACCGGCACAGACTGCGGTAGCCTATTTCCCGGAATTTGGCTATGACATGTACTGGCGGCTGTTATCCTGCAGCGGCGGCATGAATGCCACTTTTGCCTTCAAGCCCAACGAATATTCCACCTATAACCGGAACGTGCATTTCACGCCGGTATGGTATCCGGACGGCACCGCCTACACCGTCTACACCTACATCATCGACGCATGGACGCCTTCCGGGATGCTGTCCGTCAATGTGAGCGACTCCGTGCAGATTCAGGGCAGCCTGTTCGATGACTGGTATACTAAGCGTGAATAAGCTGCTTATTACATACCATGCGCTTACCCTGCTGTTTCTTGCCGGATTTGCACTTTACGATAAAAGGCACCACAGGATACGCAATGCCGCCCTGCTTGCCTTCCTGCCCTGGTGCCTGCTCTACCTTCCGCTGGCAGTATGCACCTGCCCGTGGATGGCTTTTGCTGAAGCACTGCTGCACTGCATCATGGGATTTTTGTCCGGCTTCCTGCTCCTGCTTTCCGTCTCCCTTGCCACAAACGGCGGAATCGGCGGCGGGGACATCAAACTTGTTGCCCTGCTCGGCATCCCCTTCGGGGCATCCGGGCTGATGGCCGCCCTTGCCCTCTCCTGCCTTTTTGCCCTGGCCCATCTGGGCATACGGAATGCATTCCAAAGGATACCGGCTGGGAACATCCCTTTTGCACCCTACCTGTTCTTCGGGTGCATGGCCGTGACGCTGCTCCGGCTTGTTCCATAACAACCATATAAACACTGTATTATAGAAAGGATACCACCATGAAAACAATCATACTGCTTGCCGCAGGAACGCTGCTCCTATGCCTTGCCGCAGCCGTGACCGGAAACCATCTGTTATATAAAACATACCATTTCTTAGACCAGCACAGATAAGGAGGCTTTCACAAAATGAAAATGAACAACCGTTTTATCTACGGCATCCTGAGCATCGTGCTTGCTGCCGTCATTGCCTTTATCGCCATCCCTGCCGTCACAAGCAGGACCAGCAGCACCTGTGAGATCGTCCGCATGAAGACTGCCGTGACACGGGGAACCCTCATCACCCCTGATGACCTTGAGCTTGTGGAGGTGGGCGGCTTCAACCTGCCGGACAGCGTTGCAAGAAGGACCGAAGATGTGGCGGGCACCTATGCCGCCGCAGACCTCTGCCCCGGCGACTACATCCTGCCGGAGAAGGTCAGCAGCGTCCCCCTGTCTTCCGACCTCTCCCTCAATGAGATCCCGGACGGCATGGTAGCTATCTCCATCACCACCCAGACACTTGCGACATCGCTCTCCGACAAGCTGCAGGGCGGCGACATCATCCGCCTCTACCACTATGACGACAACAACGTGCTGGAACCGGTATCGGACATCCCGGAACTGCGTTTCGTGAAAGTCCTGTCCGTCTCCGATTCCAAGGGCCTTGACGTGGATTACACCACCCCGCCGGAGGAGGACGAGGAAAGACAGCAGACGGCAACCATTACCGTCCTTGCCACACCCGAACAGGCCATGCTGCTCACCCGCTATGAGAACGAAGGCATCCTGCATGTTGCCCTGATCAGCCGCGGCAATGAAAAATTGTCCGTTGAACTGCTGGAGCGCCAGTCAGAAATCCTGTCCACCCTTTACGGCGACGGCCTGGAGCTGTCCGATGAGGACCTGGAATCTTCCATAAACGTCTCTGGGCAGTCCGATCCTGACGAGACCGGCAACACTGAAAACAGTCCCACCGCTGCCAATGCTCCTGCAGATGACAGGCAGGATACAGAATCCGGACAGACATCCGGAAACGAATAAGGAGGAAAATCAGATGTCAAAGACCATCACTGTCTGGGGGAACCCCGGCTGCGGGAAATCCATGTTCTGCTGCAACCTGGCAAAGGTGCTCACGGCAAACAAGGAAAAAGCCCTTATCATCAATGCGGACTCCAGCACACCCATGCTGCCCGTCTGGATGCCGGAACGCATCCTTGAAACAAACGCCTCCATCGGGAACGTGCTGACCGGCCTTGAGATCAACACGGCACTGGTGGCAGAGCGCGTCACCATCTTAAAGGAATACCCTTTCATCGGCGTCATGGGCTATGCCGCCGGGGAGAACCCTTTCTCCTACCCAGAGCTGAAGTATGACAAGATAAAGCTCTTTATCGGAGAAGCTGCAAAACTTGTGGATTACATCATTCTGGACTGCAGCTCCAACATGCTCAATTTCTTCACGCCTACGGCAATCGAGGCGGCGGATGTGACGGTCCGCATCATCACCCCGGACCTGCGGGGCTTGAATTACCTGCGGGCGCACAGGCCGCTGCTGACAGATGACAAGTTCCATTATGACAGCCACCTGACCTTTGCCGGGCTTGCACGCCCCTTCCACGCCATTGACGAGATGGACCACCTGATCGGCGGCTTTGACGGGCTGCTCCCCTATGCAAAGGAGATCGAGCGCTGCGGCACCGACGGGCAGATGTTCAAGGCCCTTGCCTACTGCAACCAGCGCTATGTCAGTTCCCTGAAGCTGGTCCGGGAGCGCCTTATGGAACCGGAGGATACAGGGGATGAGATCCTTCCGGGAGAAAACAGCAGCTTCCACGAAGATACCTTACGGCAGGAAGATACAGGGAATGCATCACGGCAGGAAGAAAGCTGCAGCTTCCACGAAGATGCCGGGCAGCCGGAAGAATTTGCGGAGACGACGGAAGCAGAAAACCCTGAATCCGCCGGATTCCAGAAAACCGCCAAAGGCGCCTGGTATGCAGCTGCGGCAGAAAGCGGCAGGCAGGGAGCCCCTGCCGGGAAGGAGGTGAAACGCCATGGGCATGGAATCCTTAAATGACATGTTCTTTACTTCCGCAGGGAAGGAAGTCCTTACCTATGACCAGATCCTTGAGGACGTGCAGAAATACTGTACCGAGAAACATGCGGACAAGCTCTCCGGGGAAGGGAGCCAGGATGAGGCAAGGAAGCTCCTTCGGGAATTCATCGCCCAGTATGTCATCAGCCGCTCCTACCATATAGACGGCCTTTCCACGGAGGAGCTGTGCGACACCCTCTATGAGGACATGGCAGGCATTTCCTTCTTAAAGAAATGGATCTACATGCCCGGTGTGGAGGAGGTGAACATCAACGCCTTCGATGACATCGAGGTGATCATGAGCGGCGGGCGCTCCATGAAGATCCCGGACCGCTTCCAGTCGCCCCAGCATGCCATTGATGTGACAAGGCGCCTGCTGAATACCTGCGGCATGGTCATCGACGACACCATGCCCTCCGTCATCGGCTTTTTAGACAAGAACATCCGTATCTCCGTGGACAAGACGCCCATCGTGGATTCCGAAGTGGGCATCAATGCCTCCATCCGTATCGTCAACCAGCAGTCCGTATCCAGGGAAAAGCTCACCGCCTCCGGCTCTGCCACGGATGAGATGCTGGACCTCTTAACCTGCTGCGTCCGCTACGGCGTATCGGTCTGCATCGCAGGCAGCACAGGCTCTGGGAAAACCACGGTCATGAGCTGGCTTTTGTCCATGGTGCCTGACAACCGCAGGCTCATCACCATCGAGGAGGGCAGCCGGGAATTTGACCTGATCAAGCGGGACGAAAACGGCCATGCCACAAACAGCGTGGTACACCTGCTCACCCGCCCCCATGAGAACCCGTCCCTGGACATCGACCAGGACCTGCTCCTTGAGCGCGTCCTGCGCAAGCACCCTGACGTGATCGGCGTAGGCGAGATGCGGTCCGCAAAGGAAGCCCTGTCCGTGGCGGAAAGCTCCCGTACCGGGCATACCGTTGTGACCACCATCCACTCCAATTCCTCTGAGTCCACTTACCGGAGGATGATGACGCTTGCCAAACGGAAATACAACATGGCGGATGAGATCCTGATGCAGATCATGGTGGAAGCCTATCCCATTGTGGTGTTCACCAAGCAGTTAGAGGACGGCAGCCGTAAGATCATGCAGATCATCGAAGGGGAGGACTACCGGGACGGGCAGCTCATCTACCGCCCGCTCTACCAGTATGACGTGTCGGACAACCGCACCGATGAGGACGGGAAGATCACTGTCATAGGGAAGCACCGGAAGCTGGGCGGCATCTCCGAGACCTTAAAGAAGCGGATGCTGGATAACGGCATCCCCGCAGGGAAACTTGCGCCATTCCTGCCAAAAAAGGCAGCCCCAAGGAAAGCAGCGAAAGGAGGCACAGACAATGCAGTGGATACAGATCATCATCTTCCTTCTGGTAATTAACGGCCTGTTCGCCCTGTCTGCCGTCCGTTTCAATGACTTTCTGCATGTGCTTGCCAGGACGCAGAAAAGCACCCTGCAGGATGACGTGGACGTGATGCTGGGGAAACCGGCAAAGGGCTTTTTCAACCGGGAGACGCTGGAAGTCGAACAGCTCCTTGCCGCCACCGGGAGGGAGGGGCGGTTCACCCTTGTAAAAAGGGTATCCATCCTCCTGTTCGCGGTGGGTGCTGCAGCCGCCCTGCTCCTGAACAACCCGTTCCTGATCCCGATCCTGGGCGCGGGGTTTGCCTTTGCGCCGGTCTGGTATCTGCGCTCCACCGCCGCAGCCTACAAGAAACATCTAAACGAGGAGCTGGAGACCGCCATATCTGTTGTCACCACCTCCTACCTGAGAAGCGGCGACCTGTTAAAGGCGGTGAAGGAGAACATCCCGTACCTGAACCCGCCCGTGAAATCACATTTTGAGGCGTTCATCACCGAATCGGAGATGTTAAACGCCAACATGGTATCCACCATCAATACCCTGAAGATGAAGGTGCCCAACCGCGTCTTCCATGAATGGTGCAACACCCTGATCCAGTGCCAGAGCGACAGGAGCATGAAGAATACCCTGACCTTCACGGTACAGAAGTTCTCCGACCAGCGCATCATCCAGTCGGAACTGGAGGCAATCATCAACGAGCCTAAGAAAGAAGCCATCACCATGATGTTCCTTGTGATAGGGAATATCCCGCTTCTTTATGTGCTGAACCACTCCTGGTTCGAGACGCTGATGTTCTCCACACCGGGCAAGGTCACCCTCGCCATCTGCTGCGGGATCGTGCTGTTCTCCTACACCCGGATCATGCAGCTGTCAAAACCTATCGAATACAAGGCTTAACCAAGAATGGAGGTTTACTATGTATTTTTACGCCAGCTATGCGGTAATGGTGCTTGTGGCTTTTGTAATCATGATAACCACTGCCCTGTGCCTTGCCCTATGCCTGAAATAACAAAGCGGACAAGTCCGTTTACGGGATTTGCTCCGCAAACCCGGAAAAGAAAGGTGCCGCGCTACGCACCGCCAGCTCCATCACCCAATCCGTGGCGCAGAAATGAGGTAATGATATGACCGGATTACTGATCCTGTTAGCTTCCGTCTTTACAGGGATCGCCTGCTACAACCTGTCCTGCGCCTTCGTGGACGTGCCGACGGCAAAGACCTCCCGGATGATGATGCTGGCAAAAAAGCAGACCGGGACCGGTGATGAGAAGCTGTTTGACGTGTACCTTACCAAAGTCGCAGATAAGCTCTCCCCGCTCCTGAAACTGGACCCCATCAAAAAGGGCAGGCTTGCCATGACTCTCTCCATCGCAGGCATCCCGCTGACACCGGAATGCTACACCATGAAGGCTTTCCTGTCCGCCCTGCTCACTGCCCTTGCGGGCATCCCGTTCTTCCTGTTCCTGCCGCTTTTTGGCTTTTTGATGACAGGGCTTGCCGTGATGATGTGGTTTTCCACCTATTACAAAGCCTTTGACCTGGTTAAGAAGCGCCGGAAGCTCATCGAGGCGGAGCTGCCCCGTTTCGCGGTCAGCATCCAGCAGGGGCTTGCCACGGATAGGTATGTATTAAAGCTCCTGACCTCCTACCGCCGCATTGCAGGCCCGCACCTGGGGCAGGAACTGGATACCACTGTGGCGGACATGCGGACGGGAAACTATGAAAACGCCCTGCTCCACTTCCAGAACCGGGTGGGCAGCACCATGCTCTCGGACATCGTGCGCGGGCTGATCGGGACACTGCGCGGGGATGACCAGCAGATGTACTTCAAGATGCTGGTATTCGACATGCGCCAGATCGAGCAGAACAACCTGAAGAAAGAGGCAGGGAAGCGCCCGAAGCAGATGCAGAAATACTCCATGATGATGCTTTTCTGCATCCTCCTTATCTATGTGGTCGTCCTTTCCGTGGAGGTAGTCGGCTCTTTAGGCTCCTTCTTTTAGGAACGCCCGCAGAACCCTGATGCACGCCAGTAAAGGAGGTGGTGCCTATACCATTGTAACCAGACCCGGTGAAGAATCTTCACACTGTAACCCGTAAACCAATACAAATATGGAGGAACCTTATGAAAAGATTTGTATCACTCCCCGCCCTGTGCATCTATGCAGCGGCGGCAGCAACCGCATTCATCATCATCAGAACGAAAAGGAGAAAAAAGAACTATGCGTAAAGCGATCCGGACATTAAAAAACAGGGCAGCATGTGTTGCAGCCCGCACCAGGGCCATCCTGAAGAATGAAGCAGGCGACTTTTATATTTCCGATGGCGTCAAGATCATCATCGCCGTTGTGCTGGGGGCACTTCTGCTGGCAGCCCTGACACTCATTTTCAACGATACCGTCATCCCCCGCATCACACGGGAGATTGAGGGATTATTCGGGCCTTAAAGGGAGGCAGCTTATGACAGATCCTGTACTAAGCGTCAGCTATGCCACCGTCGCCGCCTTCTTTGAGGCGGCGGAGGGCAGCTACCGCAATGCGGTGTATGTTTCCTGCGCCTGCGACTACAGGAGGGAATCCGGATGCGGGGATTTCCTGTTCATTCCGGGGCATGACTGCCGCCCCATCCTGCTCCCGCTCTCCGACGCGGAAAGCTTCATGGGCAGGAGCGTGGACCGGACGGAATGTGCCTGCACCATGAACAGCCGGTGCTTCATCCGGCTCTACAGCAAATGGCTGGAACTTTCCACCGGCTCCGCAAGGGACTGCCCCATCCAGCAGATCCTCCACCTGATGAACCAGCCGCCAGGCCGTCAGGGCACAACGCCCTGACACGGCATGGGCTATCGGGCGAAAAACTGGAAAAAACTGGAAAAATACTCGCAAATGACTTAGGAAAAGGCGCCTCCCCTATGGGAAACGCCTTTCCTTTCCCCTAAAATATACTTACAGATTACTTAATCCATACATAAAACACGGACATGGAAGGAAGGCCCCATTTTGAAAGAGGGGCACTTTCAAATACTGAATTGAGGCCCGCCGTGGGCGGGCAAAGGAGGTGTATACGAATGAAACAGAAAACCAGGAACACACCGGCAAGGATCAAATGCCCCTACTGCGGACGCAGCGCCATACTCAGGAAGGCATCTTATGTATATAAGGAAAAGGCGCTGGATGAATACCTTTATGTCTGCACCGGCTACCCGGAATGCGACGCCTATGTGGGTGTCCATGTGGGGACCATGCAGCCCAAGGGGATGCTGGCAAACGGCGACCTGCGGCACAAACGGATCGAAACGCACCGGATGTTTGACGCCATCTGGAAAAACGGCATACTCTCCCGCAAGGAGGCATACCGCTGGATGCAGGACATCTTCGCCCTCCCCAGCTCCCAGGCGCACATCGGGCAGTTCTCTGATTACCGCTGCGACTGCCTGAAAGCCGAATGCAGGAGGGTGCTTGAGAACAACCATGTGAAAATTGCCTGCTAAGACGGCAGGAAACATTGCAGGGCCGGAGATAAGAAAGAAGGTGATACCATGGCAGCAATGAACAGGAAAGAACGGGAACTGGCGGAACAATACCTCTACCTTGTGAGGGACACCGTACTTGGCACCATGTCCCTGAACGAGTCCATACAGGGATTCGGGTACGATGACCTCTACCAGACCGGCTGCGAGGCGCTCTGCCATGCGGCACAGAAATACCGGGCGGAAGGCGGTGCCTCCTTCCCCACCTTTGCATCCGTGGTCATCAAAAACCGCCTCATCTCCCACTGCAGGAAGGTTGCAAGGATACAGAAGCCCCTGGAGTACATGGACACGCCCCAGCCATCCGGCTCCGGGCTGACCTATGCGGACACCCTGCCGGATGACAGTTTCCACGGCATCTCGGATGCGGACACGTTCCTCCTGCTCTCCCAGGCGAAAGAACGCTGCTCCGGCACCACAAGGAAGGGGATCGAGGCACTGGCGCTGAAATGCCGCGGACATTCCGGCGTGGAGATCGCTGCCCGCTACGGCGTCGCACCAAACCATGTGGCGGCATGGATCTCCAGGGCCACAAAACTGCTGCGGGAAGACAGGCTGACAGCCTGATGAGAAAAAGGAGGATTACGATATGCTGACACTTTATACTGCCATAGGGAACTACCGTTTGACCGAAAAGGGGCTTCCCCTTGTCACTGCAGGCGGGCGGGACTGCGCACTGGATGCCCATGAACTGCTCTTATGGTCCAGCCTTGCCTTCCGGATACTGACCTACCAGGAACTCAGGGCGGAATTCTATGAAAAGGAACGGGAACTGCACATCCTTGGGGAACTGGACTTTGACCATTACTTAAACCGCCTCATCATGCGCAGGCTGGTGGCTTCCGGCAAGGACTGTACCGGTGTGGACGCCCTGTATGACCTTTTAGGGCACCTGTACCTCCAGCCCGCACCGAACAGCATTGCTGTAAAGACGGTTTCCTTCTTAAAGCTCCTCTTTGGCCGCAGGCTCCCCTTCCGGAAAGCCCTGGCGGTATTCCATGCGGAGAAGCTGGAGCCGATGGAAAAGCAGGTCCTGGCACTGCTGCGGCACGAAATGCTGTCCACTGCGGAAGTGATCCAGTGTACGGAAAACGGGAAGACCCGCGTAAAGGACAGCAATGACCTGATGGACTGCCTGTACCGGGAAGGAGATGTGGACTGTGAGAGCATCGTCACGGACTGCCGCGTTTCCGAAACCAGGTTCCCCGTACTTACTGCTGTTGCCAACCTTTACCTCAAACAGCAGGTCACCTTCCAGATCTTATAAGGAGGCATTCATGGAACCTATACCAAAACCGTTATTCCGGCGGCTGCTCCTGACCTTTCTGGCCGGGGGCGGCTGCTTCCTTATTGGGCTTGTTTTCTTCCTCCTGGAAGGTGATATGCCCTTTTTTACACTGAGCATCTTACTTTTTCTGTTCTCCTGCGGGAAAGGCATCCTGTCCTTTCTTCAGGTAAAGAAAAAGACCTACACCGTACTGGAGGGCACCTGCACAGATGTCCGCATGAACCTGCCTGGCGGCACCCAGGACCTCTGCCTTACAGACGCGGACGGGAACGAACACTGCCTTGTGATAGGTAAAGACCATAAGATCCGCGCCGGATACTCCTACCGCTTTTATTTCAGGGACTCTGACGGCATTTCCCCGGGCAGGAACCCGCTTCTTAAGAAAGCCCTGCTGACGGACAATCTGCTGGGTGTGGAGGAGATATGAAGGACACACTTTCAGCCATGCCTGAAGATCCCTGTCATGAAAAATTAAATTTCCGGGAACAAATTGACATATTCCCGCCCTTTCCGTATAATGATAATAGAGATAGAGAAATCTATCGAAAATATTGTCCGCTTACCGTTGGCGGCTTATAAATGACCGGTCCGAAAATATGGTTCGCCCACCGGAGGCGTCTAATAAATGTCCGGCCTGAAAATTCTCAGCCCTATCGCAAGGTAGGGCTGATTCTATAGGTGGTGGCATATGCTTTACAAAGAAGGTTATGTATATCATATCAAGGATGAATATTTTGAAAAAGTAAATGACAATATGCTCATGCAGAACAAAGAGAACGGTACATACCGCCCGACTTTCTACTGCCTGAAGGATGAGAAGACCTCCCTGCTCTGGATGGTCCCATTAAGCAGCCGGGTAGACAAGTTCAGGGCCATCCATGACAAACAGGCAAAAAAATACGGCAGATGCCTCACTATTGTCCTTGGAGAATTTGACGGAAAAAGCGCCGCCTTCCTCCTGCAGAACATGTTCCCTGTCACAGAATATTATCTTGACCACATACATACCAGAAACAATAATCCGGTTCCTGTAAAGCATTCCATCCACAGCGAGATAAGCACAAACATGAAACGGCTGCGCCAGCTCCATGCAAGGGGCAGGAAAGTGGTATTCCCTGACATCACGCGTCTGGAAAAGATCATGCTTCAGGAACTGAACGACAGCCATGCCCTTCAGGACAACGAAGCTTCCCCTGATCCATTTTATTCTGAGCCGAACAGGAAGCAGTTGGAAAAAGCCGCCCGGCAGATAGCTAATGGACAAATCGTTACAAAAACCATAGAGGAACTGGAGGACATGGAACGTGAAGCAAAGCAATAAATAACAAATAGCGCAAACATCGTGATGCAGGAATCCCATGCATCAAGCCTACAGTCGAAATTAAAGGGCTGCTATAAAGCAGGCAGCTAATAACCGCACTGTCCGAAAATGTCTGCAAGGATAATCTTTATGCTAAATACAAAATCTTGTATCCATTCATTTGACATATGCTATATATTATGCTAAAATGTTCCTGTAATTGATTTTTGTGCTTCCCAAGGGGATATGCAGAGCGCATAGATGCACACGTTGTTTAAGATTGAATTAAGTGTCAGAAGAATCATGCCGGTAAGTGGCAGTCTTTTGGCACTTTTTTTGATGCAACATAAAATTTTTATCCAGAAAGGAGAATGAAACATGTTTACACCAATCACACTCACAGGGAGAGTCACAGCGGATCTTGAACTCCAGACCAGCGCGAACGGGACTGACTACATCCAGTTCAACGTGGCGGTCAACAAGGGGTACGGCGAGCAGGAACACGCCAATTTCTACCAGTGTGTCCTGTTCGGGAAAGCGTCTGAAAGGATCAGCAAAGCAGGCGTCAAAAAAGGCAGCCTGCTCTTCATCACGGGCGACCTTGACCTTGTGGAATTCACCCGCAGGTCGGACGGCTCAAAAGGCATGATCCCCAAGATCACCGTATACGAATGGAGCTATGTCCCCGGCGGAAAACGTGCGGAAGGCGGCAATGCCAATGCAGGCAGCGGCGCACCTTCCGGCGCAGATGACGGCTTCATGAACGTGGAAGACTGTGGAGAGAATGGACTGCCGTTCAACTGATGCCTTTGGCACGGCTGGCGGTACAAGAGGAATTGCATCGGAGAGACAATATCTCCGGCTGTGATTCCTCTTTTTTTATTTTACAAGGAAAGGAATGAAAAAACCAAATGAGAAAAAACGTATTTTCCAGCAGCATCAAGATCCTGATCGTCTCCCTGCTCCTCCTGGCCGTCTTTTTCCAGAAGGAACGCTCCCAGAAGCTGATGGCGCTGGCCCTCATCCTCTGGGGCGCCGTAACTGCCGGGATATTCCTGTTCCGGAAGTCAGGGAAGCTGGCAAAGAAATGCAGCGCCTTTTCTGCCTCCTTAAAACAGGCTGGCAGAACAGCAAAAGCCCCTGCAGAAAAAACAGCAGAGCCAGTACCTAAAGCTGATACGGAACCGGCAGCTCCTGCAAAACCGGCACCTGACAGCAGGGAAACGGAGACCATGCTGCTCCATATCTCCCTGCGGATCACAGAAAAGCTCAAGTCCGCCTATCCCCAGTCCGTCTGGCAGTGGAAGGACACACCCTCCCTGCAGGGCATCCTGGCAGGCGGGACGGTGCGCATCCTGGTGGAGAACATGGACGCCTATACCCATGCGGACATCTCCTTTGACCGCTTCGGGCGCATCCATGTGGAACCCATGACCATCGGCAGCTTTGCAGAGCCTTCCGGAAACGGCACCAGCGCCGGGCCAGGAACAGGCGATGCGGATGCCGCAGAAGAAATGCCCCCGGAGCCATCCGTGGTGGACGTAAGGGTATGGTATGAGCTGGTAGGCCAGAAGGTGCTGGAGACACAGATCACCGACCTGAACGCCAACGGCCATACGAAGCTCACCATCAAGGAAAACGGGGATATCGTCGTCAACAGGCAGAAAAAGGAGGTGCTGAAGGGCACCCTGGACTCCTTCCCGGCAAAGAGCTGCTGGGAGGAACTGGTCTTGCTGCTGGCCGAAGACGAACTGAAAGGAAAGATCGCGGGAAACACCCTGCAGGTCTCATGGATCTAGGGCATCCCATAAAAAACGCAGAAAAGAAAGGAAGAATGAACCATGGCAAAATCACCTTTATTCAACAACTGGACCTGGAAGCTCGGCATGCCTGAGCCTTTCGACAAAGCCGCATCAACCATAAGCACTGCCCACTACTCCTCCTACTGCACGGTAGCTGCCAAAAAAGCGACGCTGCACGCCCCTCTCCTTTCGGCGGTCCTTGCCTACATGGAGATGGATACCAGCCTGACGCCGGGCAGCACCTCTGGGAGCGCCATCGGCACCCAGGGAGAAAAGACTGTGGCTGAATACCAGAGCCGCACCGGGGAGATCCATGTGGCAGTGTTCAACAAAAAGAACGGAAAGTTCAATGTAGGCCGTTATGAGGACGCCACCGCCTCCCCGAAGGTCTATACCTTAAAGGACGGCGGGAACACCGGGACGGCGCTGTTCTTCGTGCTGATACCGGAAGCCATGAAGGATGACGAGTTCAGGGAGAACTATGACCTGCTGGGCAGATGCAAAAACGACGGCTATGCGGACATGGATGAGGCGGAAAAAGCAGCCTTCATCCTGTGCGACAACCTTTACCGCAGGATCGAGGGCGCAGACACCCTGCCAACAGCTGGGATCAAGCTGAACATACCCAGCACCGGGAACCTCCCCCAGCTCACCGCCGTGAACATATCCAGAAATGCCTATTCCCCCAGCAGCGTGCTCTACGGCACCTTCCGTATCCTTACGGGCACTGCCGCCCATGCCGCTGCCGTCTCCGTGAACAGGGACGATTTCGTGAAGCATTATCCCCTGTCAGACAGGGTACTCACGCCAAAAGAAGAGCTGATGGTGCCCCGGATCGAGGACTGGTACGTCATCCCGCCGGAAGTCACCACCATCTGCAGACATGCCCAGGCGACCACAGCAGGCAGCCAGCCCATGCGCAACTTCATGATGCGCGGCCCTGCCGGGACGGGAAAGACCGAAGGCGCAAAGGCGGTTGCTGCAGGACTGGGGCTTCCCTACCTGTACTACACCTGCTCCGCCAATACGGAGATCTATGACTTCTTAGGGCAGATGCTGCCGGAAACGGCCGAAAACCCCCACTGCGGCAAGGAATACCCGACGCTCACCGACATCCAGATGGACCCGCCCTCGGCATATAAGAAGCTGACCGGGACCTATGACGAAGCCATAACGGACGCAGAGGTCTATGACAAGCTGTTAGAGGTGATGGCACAGGATGCAAAGGCGCTGATGGCAGACAATGCCTCCGGGCAGCGGTTCCGTTATGTGGAGACACCGCTGATCACGGCGATAAGGAACGGCTACCTGATTGAGATACAGGAACCCACGGTCATCGCAAACCCCGGCGTGCTGGTAGGCCTGAACGCCCTCCTGGACCGCTGTGCAAGCGTCACACTGACTACGGGTGAGGTAATACACAGACATCCTGATACAGTAGTCGTGGTTACAACAAATAACAATTATGCGGGCTGCCGTGACATGAACCAGTCCGTCATCTCCAGGATGAACCTGATCATGGACATTGAGGAACCGGATGTGGATACCCTGACGGAACGTGTCATGAAAGTGACCGGATGTACAGACAGGTCAGCCGTTTCGGATATGGCC
>OFEZ01000188.1_pt1 | contig 47318 bp, 48 predicted proteins | sample 1521241 | NCBI WGS metagenome assembly OFEZ01 (sample SAMEA3504099, study PRJEB24116) | mouse gut metagenome | biome: mouse gut; feature: mouse-associated habitat; material: faeces | place: Denmark | collected 2011
CAAGGAGGCAGGGAGGGGCGGGCAGTTGTGTAAACGCTGTTGCACGGAGCATTCCGATGAACCTCTTAAGACGAAAAATCGTGTTCAGCAAGGGCTTCCACGATTTTTTGAGTTTCATCTCCATCGTGCAGAAGACGTTTACACAACTGCCCGCCCCTCCCTGCCTCCTTGCCCCGCCCCGCCTTCCCGCCGCCCAATGCCCCCTTCCATTTCCGTACCGGATTTTTGGCCTCCTTTTCAATGCGGAAAAAGTTTCAGCCGTTTTTCTTTTTATATTCGGTCCCCCACTTTACCATAGCGTCTAAAATCGGTTTCAGGCTGTATCCTGTTTCTGTTAAAGTGTATATTGTACCATCTAATAAATCACGGATAGTCAGCACTGAATCATTTAGAAGATATATTGGGATTATTGCAATAAATGGAACCAAAATAAGATTGCTTCATTTTTATCAAAAGCAAAAGCCAAAGCAGCAACTACTATTGTATATAATAAACTTCTATAGTTTTTTACAACTTGTGTTGAACATATAATCTCTCCTCTTAATGTTTCGTATTCTGTCTGCTTATCCATTCAACATATCTCCTTTAAACTATTATTTCATCCTATTAATGATAAAATTTCGTTTTGTGCTTCGATATCCCAGTTACTCCGTTCCTTCTTTATAGCCTCTATCCCTTTATCAAGCAATCTCTTATTCCGATCTATAGACCATCTCGGCATATTATTTATCTATGAATTGATTGCTGAATAGGCTATACCATCCACTTGGAAAAGCAAATTTCCTGGATCGGCAAATTCCGTCTGAAATGACTTGCGTACAGGATATTTACCATTAAATCTTCTCCTAATTACCTTTTCCATTATTGGAATATCCCAGATATTTTTAAACAAACAATTCATCTGTACAACATTTTCAAGCGTCAACCCTACGAATGCCAGTCGTTCTTCCATTTCATCAAAGGCACCTTCTATTTGTTCTTCAATCGTACCTCCTAGATTGCGAGCACAGTAATTTATAAAGCAATAGTTTCCCGCTTGAATAATCCCTGAATGTACCCAATCCTCATTAATGTCATATCGTCTGATTTCTTTCATTTTGCTACACCCCTAACTTTATAGTATTTTTTTGAATTATGAATCTGAAGAAATTCCTCTACGATCATATTGAATACTGTGCATTTACTGCATGATCTTTTCGACACCCTTTTTTCTGCATAGCGCTTCCGCGCCGTTCAAAATGTGATACAGGCACAGCATACGTCTTGCCTCATCTTTTGAATTTCATTTCATCTTTATTCCTCATATTCCATTTGTATTTCTTTGCAGGTTTTCATAATGCGTTCTTTTATTTCCTGCGGTTCGATAATCTTAGCCTTATTTCCAAAGGAAAGAATCATTCCATACCAAAATGTCTCATGTTCTGGTACAGAAAAAGAAAATTCAAAATCCCCATTTTCAAATTCCTGCGTGATGCGTCCATTTAGATATTCCCTGCATTTTGCTTTTATGACTGCTTTTCCATATAGTTTGACATGCACGACATTATTATTAATAATCCTGATATTTTCCATAGTATCCAATCAGGTACCAGTTATACCATTTGTATTGGAGGCGAACAGGTTCTACCTGAATGTCTTTTACTTCATCATGGCTGTTTGTATAAGAAAATCGAACAACACATCTTTTTTCGATTGCATCTTCTAACAGCATTAATTGTTCATTTGTTTTGTCATCTTCACTTACGGCACCCAAGTCCATGGAAACAACAGCGGCCCTTGTATGGCTTATATTTTGCACTTTTTCCAATGTCTGCTTTAAACTTTTACTCGCATATGCACTTGCCATTCCTTCCAGAGCAGTGGAAATCCAATCATATTCATGACTTGTTGCAACCTGTTTTTCTCAAATAAAGCCATCCATAATCTGATAGCCTCCTTCTACACCATAATAAGATTGAATCGGGATACCTGCCTGATCCAGCGATTCCAAATCCCGCATAATCGTTCTGGAAGAAACTTCAAATTCTTCTGCTAATTTCTGTGCTGATGTCCGGCCATGATTTAATAAATAAACAACAATGCTTATAAGTCGGTCAATCTTCATTCCTTCTCCTTTCTGTTCCAGTATAACAAACAAACTATGACGCCATTATGTCATAGTTTATTTAAAGAAGCAATTATTTCTATTTTCCTGCCAAATTTCCAGAGGATCTTCCGCGTCCACCCGCATCTGCATATTTTCCTCAAGATAAAGTCTTACAATCCAAAACGTTCGTCTATTTTATGTTATACTGCTTTATATGATTTTGTTTCCTTTAAAAATCATCAAGCCACAATCCTACCAGATAGATATTAATTTAGAGAAACAAAGGGCAAAGGACTTTTAAAATGATCATAAGAGAATATCGGTCAGCAGACTGTAAAGAATTGGCAGAGCTTTTTTATCATACGGTTCATATTGTAAATGCAAAAGATTACACAAAAGAGCAATTAGATGCATGGGCAACAGGCAAGGTGGATTTGAAAAAATGGAAAAAAGAGGATACAAAATTGTTAAAAAGCAACAGGTAGAACGACAAGGAATTTTTCTTACAAATTTTGTCATGATAAAGGAGCGGCAGCTTGATTAGGTAGCTGGTTTCTCCCTTCTGACCACGTTCCCGCTGGCAAGATAGAGCATTTTTTCCAGTGCAGTATCGCTTGGAAATACACTTATACAAACGAATAAATCGGATTCAGAAGCCGTGACTGCCATTCTTTAATATTTCGGGATGAATTTTGGCTCAAACGTACCCTCCCTGTCCTTTGGGACATCGATTTGAAATTCCCCATACCGGCTCTTTAGCGTTTTGGGAAAATGCCCGTTACTCTTATTGGATGTAGGGACACCGCCTTTCTGGTTTTTTCATAACCAAGGGATTCATCCAATTCTAGAGGTGTTTTTTTCCAAAGACACAAACTATTTTACACTACCTTTTTATCTTTCGTCCTGTGTGATCATATTTATAAATCCATCAGGAAGAATTGCTTGGATTTTGGATTTTTCATAGTCCTTAATATTTCTGGTAACAATATAATCTATATGATTACGGCAGGCACAACATGAAATCACTGCATCCTCATAATCATCCACTTCTGATGATAATGCTTCCTGACAGTCAGTGGATGTTACATCTAAAATATAAAATAACTCATACAGCTTTGCCATAACGCTTTTAGCCTTTTCTGCACTGTGCAGATGCTTTCTTACTAAATAGTAAATATCAGTAGCAGAGCTTGCGGTAATATACATATCCTCTATCTGGTTTGCAGCTAACAAAAATATTTGCTCTGCATCCTCCCTGAATGGCTCCCGGCTTGTCAATGCGTCAATTATTATATTAGTATCTACAAGGATTTTCATTATTTAGTTGCCAGCCTTTCTTCTTTTGAAATATCTATATCTGCATCTTGTTGCAGGATGCCAAATAATGATTGTGCCGCACTCACTTTATCTTGGTGTGGATTTGATAATTTGGCGATTATCTTCCCATTCTTTGTGATATAGATATCTTCTGTGGCAGAAAGAAGTAAATACTTTCCCAGATTCTGTTTTAATTCTGTTGCTGTGATGGACATATATGGCTCCCTCCTTTCGTACTATTATTATATATTGTCCGTACGATTATGTAAAGTTATTCGTATGATTCCTTGAAAAATATATTGATCCATACAAATTTATTTTATTCGTAAGGCTCTCTGAAGATTGTGCTTTGACATATTCCACTCTTTGGCTATTTCATCTAAGGTTGATTTGGGATGGTCCCAATCCGCCGGCTATTTCTTTTTATTGTCTCATTTTTAATTTTTACACTTTCGTTGTCTAATTTATCATTATCAATCAACAAAAGCCTTTTTCTTTATTAAACCAGATGCCTTTACAGCATGAGAGAGAATACATAACCTTCCCTCAATGGCAAAATCAGGCGGTCATGTCCGCAAAGGTGAGAAGTCAAAAATTGTAGTATTCCGAAAATCCAACTAATAGAAGAAGAAAAGGAAAACTTGTTGCTTTTGGAAGCAATGGCTACCGCAAAGAGAGGGCCTTTCGTACTCTTTCGTTCAATAAAAAACTTATCCATTCCACATTGACACCACAAAAAAATGGGAATCCAGAGAACTACAGTTCATTATTTACCTTTTCACCAGTTTTAGTATATGTGCCGTCTGCTGTGCCACCAACAACCGTCATTACAAGTTTGCCATTCTCATCTTTGGTAACTGAAAAACGGTAATCTTTTTGGTCAGGAATGCAATAAAAACTACCCTCTTTTCCCCCTGAAGTTCCATCATATCCACCCAGTTCAAACGATGTCGCTATCATGTACTCGGATGTAAAAGAGGACTGATTTACTGCCGTTTTACTTGCCATATAGTACAAATAACCTTGATCAGCAAAATAGAAATAACCCCTATGCGTATCTGCTGTATCCGCTTTCCATATTCCTGCCATCTCCTCTTTCGTAATTGTATTAGCAGGGTCTTTCTTTACTTCTTCATCCAATGATGCACACCCAGCCAAAGCAAACATCATGATAATCACCAATATCATATTTCTCTTTTTCATAACACCAGACCTTTCTCATAAGAATGTATATATTATAACCTCACTCATTCCAAGTATATAGTTCTTGAACCCATATTCTTCCATTGTTCCTCTTAAATCATTCGCCATTACCCATAATTTTCCTCCCACAAGATCATTTTCACTATACGTGGTCTGTTATATCTTTGCATAATAACAAACATCAAATCCAATACGGCAGCGCATATAGAAGTTATAAGAAACACGCTAAATGCGCCAAAACGCACCGAAGCTACAAGCGGAGCAAAGCTAAGTACGATGTTCGTTTCATGCACTAATTCTGATTGGCACATAGCTTGCGCTATCTCATCCCATGTATGTTTTTTGTTTGAAAAAGTATCCGGACTATAAGCAGGCATCTTACCTTTCCACTTTTTCACTTTTAAAAACTGGTACAGTCTGCTTTCCCATGGGTGTATCTGGTACCATTTCTTTGTATAATTTGCTCTATTCTTCATTCCAATATTATAAAGCAGTCCAACCAGCAATCTCATTCCCAAATGATAAGTCGTGGCAGCAAAAGTAACAGCCAGCGTTATACATATCCCACGGTTGGAACGGCGATATAATATAGTTGTAAAAATCGTCATTATAAAGCAAAAAGCTGTAGTAAAATTCATCACTTTTGGCATATTCCTATATTCCTCCAAAGCTTTTAGATAATCTCTTTTTATAAAAAATGTTAAAATAAGTATGGTTCATACCGTTGTTATCATTATAAAACAGATGTAATATAAAGGAAACCATATACTCTGCTATAATTTAAGAATTACGCCAAAAACCAGCATTCTATAGATCATTATTTTAATATCAGGCCGTTATTGCATATCGTATACAATAACTGTTACAATATGATTAATAACTTAGCAAGCAAAAAGATTAAATCATACGAAATGCCAAATAGGAAACCAATATCTGGGGCGCTATGATTCATATGCAGGAGGAAAAAAGATGTACTTACAGACAATATTGATAAAGCCGGCTTCCAGCCAATGCAACATGAACTGTGACTATTGCTTTTACTGCGACGAGGCTGCAAAAAGAGAATATGGTTCCTATGGCATGATGTCCGAAGAAACCCTGCGCAACCTGATTAAAAAAAGTTTATTCCAGGCAGTTTCGGATATTTGCTTTGCTTTCCAAGGAGGCGAACCCACTTTATGCGGTCTGCCATTTTTTGAAAAAGTAATCGAACTGGAACAACGCTATAACCGCAACGGCCTAAAAATATTTAATACGCTCCAGACAAACGGGCTCATACTTGATGAGGATTGGTGTAAGTTTTTTAAAAACCACCAATTTCTGATCGGGGTATCTTTGGATGGAACTAAGGAAACCCATGACCGGGCCCGGCATTCGAAAGGAGGCCTCCCTACCTATGACCGAATTCTCCGCGCACTTGGGATGCTGGAAAAATACCAGGTGGAGTACAACATTTTAACAGTGGTAAATGCATATACCGCATCGAATATCCGCGATATTTATAATAACTATAAAGCAAACGGATGGAAATACCAGCAGTATATTGCCTGTCTGGATCCCCTCCACGAAGAAAGCACGGCACGGCCTTATTCTTTATCCCCCAAATTGTACGGGGAATTCCTATGCCAGCTTTTTGATTTATGGTACAAAGACTGGAAAAAAGGAAAAGCGCCCTATATCCGTGACTTTGAAAATTATATCGGCATCCTTATGGGGCATTCCCCAGAAGCCTGTTCCCAAAGGGGCATCTGCAGCGTGCAGGGAGTCGTGGAAGCAGACGGGAGCGTATATCCCTGCGATTTCTATGCATTAGACGAATACAGGCTTGGGAATTTCCATGAAAATAAAGTGACAGATTTTTTAGAAAATGAGAATGCTAAGCGGTTCGTCGCGGAGTCCAAAAAGCTGAGCGGGACTTGTAAAACTTGCGAACATTATGCGCTCTGCCGCGGAGGCTGCAGAAGAACCAGAATCAAGGAAGCTGGGACGGATACATACCGCAGCTGTTTTTGCGAAAGCTATCAGATGTTTTTTGGGCATACGGCCGAACGAATGAAAGAAATTGCAAAATTTCTGTCTTGACGGGGAAAGGAATTATCCATCTTCCAATTTACTTGAAATGCCTTTTAAGAAAATATATTGTTTGATGGGGTCATGCAGATATTGTATCTCTGTGGAAATGAATCTTTTTGTATCCTTATCATCAATCGCATCCATGACTTCGGTATACAGAGTTCCCACGCTAAGATAAGCGCCCCTGTAGCTGGAGGCATGGGTAACTCGTTTTAGTTCTTCGCTTTTATTCAGCCATTGGAATATTGCAGCAAGCAGGACGGAAACAACAAAAGAAATGATCCAGAACGTCCCGTGTCCCGATCCGCGTTCCATAAACCGCTCAATTACAATTCTTGCCAAGGAAAAAACGCCGGAGCATATCATAACCAGCTTAGGATATAAAGCCCAGTTCTTATAATTTTTCCGCAAAAACTGCCACTTGCTATAATAGGCATAAAGGAGGCGACATTTATGAATCAAAGACCAAATATTATCTTACTTATGTGTGATCAATTTCGAGGGGACTGCCTGTCATTTTTTGATCATCCGGATGTGAAAACACCTTATCTTGACACTTTAGCCAGCGATGGCATCACTTTTGACTAGGCATATACTGCCTGTCCCAGCTGCATCGCGGCAAGGGCCGGGCTGTTCACGGGCAAATCTCCTGAACATACAGGAAGGGTCGGCTACCAAGACAAATGCGAATGGAAATATGACCATATGCTTGCCAGCCAGGTTCGGGATGCCGGTTATCAGACTGCCTGTATTGGGAAAATGCATGTCCACCCGCCGCGTTTATCCTGCGGATTTGAAGTGCTGAAACTGCATGACGGCTATATTGGCACTTACCGGCACTGGAATCTCCCCTATTGGATGCACCAGGCTTGTTCGGATGATTATATGCGGGATATGCGCAACATATTAGGAAGCGATTTTGATGTAAACGGAACAGGAGTGGAAAATAATTCCTGGATTACGCATCCTTGGGTTTATGAGGAAAAATACCATCCTACTAACTGGGTAGTGGATCAATCCATTCGATTTCTGGAAACCCGCGACCGTACACGTCCTTTCTTCATGATGTCCTCCTTTGTACGCCCGCATCCGCCGTTTGACGCGCCCGCTTCTTATTTTGATATGTATAAAGATGCCGATTTACGTCCGCCCGCGCAAGGAGACTGGATGGACCGGGAAGCGACCATGCGCGACGGCAAAATTATGGACAGCCCTCATGGATGCAGCGATGAAAAAATGAGGCATGATGCGATGGCCGGATATTATGCTTCTATTTCCCATGTAGACCATCAAATCGGAAGACTGATTACTTCCTTGGAAAATGATGAAAGCTACCATAATTCCATTATTATATTTACCAGCGATCGCGGCGAACTGCTGTTTGACCACGGTTTATTCCGAAAGACACGCGCTTATGAGGGAAGCACGAAGATCCCGTTCATTATCCATGTAGGCAAAGAAGTGGCCGGAACGATTCCCCATATCAGCCATAGCATTGTGGAGTTGCGGGATATTTACCCTACTATTATGGATTTTATCCATGCGGATACTCCTAAGGACGTGGACGGATGTTCGCTTGCCGGGGAGTGTTTATCCCAAACTCCGATAGAACGGACTTATCTGCATGGGGAACACAGCGCGGACTTTGAGCAAAGCAACCAATGGATTCGAATGAAAGATTATAAATATGTTTGGCATACCCAGTCAGGCATTGAACAATTTTTTGATATTAAAAATGATCCCCGGGAGTTGAAAAACCTGATGAATGTTCCTGAATATGCGGACGCCGTCAAAGAATGCCGTGATATTTTAATTGATGTCTTAAAAGACAGGGAAGAGGGATATAGCGACGGCAGCAAACTGATTACGGGATGTAAGCCAAAATCGGTCTTAGATATTGCCCTTGCACCCCAGCCTGAGGTAAAATAAATGAGCATGAATAATTTAAAGTACAAAGCATTAGCACTGGATCTGGACGGAACTTTAACGGACAGCCATAAAAATATCCCCCCAAAAAACAAAGCGGCCGTACAGAAGGCAATGGACTTGGGTGTAAAAATTATTTTGATATCCGGGCGGCCGGTAATGGGTATTGCCGGCCTTGCAAAAGAGTTGGAGTTTGAAAAACGAGGGGGGATTATTGCCGCATTTAACGGCGGGAAAACGATCGACTGTAAAACGAGCAATATTATCCAGCAATTATTTTTCCCAAAAGAAATAATCGCCGATGCCTGCGATATTGTGAGAAAGCACGGCGCACAGCCTCTGTCTTATACAAACACGCAGATCGTTGCAGAAACGGATACAGATCCATATGTTTTGACAGAATGTAAATGCAACTATACGGATGTTAAAAAAGTTCCATTTCTTCCTGACTTTTTAGACTATCCCATTCCAAAGATTTTGGCTGTAGGCGAACATGAACAGCTGGTGGAAGTGCGGGAAGAATTCCTTGCGGCATATTCCCATATATGTGACAGTTTTTTTGCGGAATCTTACTTTTTAGAATTGGCTCCGAAAGGAGTGGCGAAAGACAAAGCATTGTCCAGCATCTGCAAATATTTGAATATTTCCCAAGAGGAAGTTATGGCCTGCGGCGACGGACTTAACGATATTCCGATGTTAGAATATGCAGGTCTGGGCATTGCCATGAAAAATGCCTATCCGGAAACATTAGAAAAAGCAGATGATATATCCCCTTATACCAATGATGAGTGCGGCGTGGCATGGGCGATTGAAAAATTTATTTTGGATTCTTAAGCGGTTACTTAAACAGCGCGGCTGATGTCTACAGCCTGTTAAGAGGCAGCTTCAAGTATATCCTTCAGGAACTTTATGGGATGGAACCGTCCGCTGAAATGGTCAGCAAGATCACAGACCGTATTTTGCCGGAGATCAAGGAATGGCAGTCACGCCCATTAAATCCCGTCTGTCCGTTTGTATTCATGGACTGCATCCATTACAAGGCCAGGGAGGACGGACGCATCCTGAGCCGTGCTGCCTACATTGTACTTGGCATCACCGTAGGCGGCTGCCCTGCCGGAGTTGGAGAAGGTCAAAGAGAAATGGGGAAGGAAATATCCCTATGCAGTCAGTAACTGGGAAAACAATACTTTTCTCCTGCTAATGCCAGTCAGGTACATTTCCAAAGTCAACCGCTATTCCGGTAATGCAGGTATCTTCGTACATAGTTCCGGGATACACTTCCTCTATTACAAATTTGAATGACACTTCTCCACCATTTGCCACACAGATATCTCCTTCGGGTATGGTGAAATATTGAGGATTTATGGTGTCTTCAAGTTCAAGCCTCGCATAAGGCTGGTCGTATACATACATCATAAGAGTTTTTACTCTGCCGTTTTCCTGCCATACTTTCGCATCTCTGGCATAGCCGTTTACTATGCAAATCTGTGTATAATCTATATATCCGTCATCACCATAACTTCCCGCTCTTAATATCTTATTTCCATTCGGCTCTATAAGGCTCCCGGAAAATACAATCTGTTCATAAACGATATATTCTCCAATCCCAACGCCTTCTACTCCCTCCGCCCATGCAAGCTCTCTGTTTTCCCAAACGACATTTTCAGCACAGTAACGATCTGATGCAGAGGCCAGTTCCGATGAAGCGGTTGCCTGATTAGCAAAGACAAGAATATGGCACCATTTGCTGCAGCCAATCCACTGCCAGTCCTCAAAACCATAATTGGGCGCATCCGGCGTTTTCTCAAAACTGCACCACATATCGTGATCCCAATCGTCGTATGTGCCTCCCAGTTCTCCATAAAAAAAGCTTCCTATTTGCGGAGTTAAAAGCAATGGCTCCGAAGGCAGATGAATCTGAGCCGACACAGCGTATTCCACTTTAATCCCATTAGCTGCCGCATATGCTTCTACTTCCTTACCTGCTTCCTCTCTGCTCCATTCAACATAAAAAAGCATTTCATCCCCGCAACCATTAAAGGCTTCACTTCCAATAACCACATCTCCCGACCAGAAATTAACCCGGGTAAGCTGCCCATTTCCCGCAAATGCCCGTTCTCCGATCTTTTCCATAAACCATGTAGAACAATCTTGTTCTTCTTGCAGGTTACAATTTTCAAAGGCATGATCCTTTACCTCTTTTAAGTTATGGCATTGTGAAAAATTAACATTTTCAATATCCGTATTTCTGAAAGCACTTTCCCCAATTATTTCTACGGATTCAGGAATGTTTACACTTTTCAATTTGATATTCTCGAAAGCATGATCGCCTATTTCTACTACGGAATATCCGCCCAGTGTATCAGGAATCTTTATTTCTCTGTCTGTTGACATGCTTTCCTGCCCCAAACCCTCATATCCCTCTTGCAATCCGGTAACCACTGCGCCGTTATCGCTAATTATATAAGTGAACATATCCTGTTGTTCGGCGTTTGACAAGGGGTCTGCTTTCTCTTCCCCCTGCTCCTGTTCCTCCCCGACTACAGGTTTATCCGGCTCCCCCTTATCTTCCGCTTCTACACTTTTCATTTCTACAACAACGCTATCTTGGGACGTTTCGGCGCAGCCACAAATGCCGAATACCAAAATTACAGCCGTAAATATATTTATAATCCACCCTCTCATAACTTTCCTCCAAACCAACATATAAAAAACTTACCATATTTTGTTTCTTCTTTACGCTATTTTGGCTTGTTTTCGCTGCGTTCAGTCTGGTCACATCTCATTAACTAACTCCTTTAGATCAGAAACAATTTTTTCTTTTGCACTTTCAATATACGAAAAACTTTTGTCTGTCAAAAAAGGTCTCCTTTGGGCATTTTGATATCCTAAAATCCTAGCCACATATAAGGTATAAGCTTCATAATAAGCATCATTAAGCCTTTCACTTATTGAATCAGGTACCTCAAAATCCAAATTATATACTTCTACATAATTTAAAGTATTATTATTTAAATCATATCGATACCACTCTGTTTGTTCCTCTTGTTCACTATCTAAATATTTTATGGAAAAATATACAGTGCGCATTTCTATAATGGCATCTATATCCAGACCGATTCTATCTGCCAAGCCACCGTCACTCATAAAATCAGAAAATTTTTCCAGATCCAAGTATTCATCTTCATATACTTGTCTGTCTTGAATATATTCTATATAAAATGCGTTATTTTCAGAATCATAAACTGAATTAGTAAAATATGTGCCAGCCCAAAATTCACTTAAAATTTTCTTATCCATGTCCATAACAAACTCATAAGAAATATCATCGCCAATCTCTATATGATACATTATATATGTAAAAATTTCTAAGTACGCATTACTAATATACCCACCTGTGTTTCTCAACGTAATATAATCCTTTTTATAAATATAACGAGCCTCTTTCCATTGATCATACCCTATATAATCTTTAGATAATAAATAATCAGAATATTCTTTTCGTAAGTCAATAAATGCTCCGTTAGTCAACTCATTTAATGTTGTAATATCGTTGGCATCATAAGCATCCCAAAAAAACCTACTATTATTCCTATCAATGTATGGAAAATTTCCTTCCGGGAAATTTTGACGTTGCCATTCATCAAAAATCTTAATATCATTTTCATAGAGCCAATCATTATAATGATTCCAATAAGCTTCATCGTCATATAATTCTTCATGCTCAATATGGCACTCAAACACTGGTTTTTTGTCTAAACTAAATTGGCGAACACTTATATCAACTTGTTTCTCATTTATCATCATTTGTGAATAACTAATTCCTAATGCTCCTACACTAACTATAAAAGATAAAATACTGATTATAAAATTAATCCTATTTTGTACATATTTTGAACTTACTTTTTCTTCCTCTTCAATAACTTCAATAATTTTAGTTTCTTTATCAAATTTTAGTTTCTTCATGCTCATACACTCAAATCTTTTCTCCATTGTATTTACGAATCATTGTAATTAAACCAATACATATTTTCAATATAATGAAAATATGATTGAATTTTCCCAAAAATAAAATTTAACGCTTTACTTTTTCATAAAAATTAGAAATAATAGAATTAGTCATTAAAAAATTAAAGAAATGGAAAAATTCTTATGAAAATTAATCTTACAAAGAAACAACGATTTGTTATTTCAATCATTATCCTTGCTGTTCTGCTTTTTCTTACTAGAAGCAAATCGTCGGACAGCAATGCATCCGTTCCGGCATCCGCTACTGAAACAGAAATCGAAAATACTCAATAATTACGGGCTGCCATTTGGAGGCCTGAAAATTTTTAATTTTCAATCTTTCTTCCAAAACGGAAATATTCATTCGGCGACTGCACGAGCATCCTCCCTTGACCGATGGATATACATCCTCGTTTCCGCTTCCTCTCCATCGCCCTGCACCATGCATAAAAAATCCCACCCATAACGTTCATAGAAAGAAGTATGATCTGTAATCAGATAGAGTGTATCAATACCATACTCTTTCATATCCTGGCAGACTTCTCTTAACAGACAGCCGGCAATGCCTTGCCTTCTGTGCATTTCTTCCACATAAAGAGCGCAGACATTAGGGGATAAATCTTTTCTGTTATGAAAATCATTCTCTATCACCCCCAAGCCTCCTATAATCTCTCCTTCCTGTACCGCCATATACCATTGCGGAATGGCGCTTTTATTTTTCAGACATTCGCCTATGCTTTCCATATACGCCTCGAGAGGAATCTTCCACTTTCGATGGAACCAGTCTGCGGCCTTTTGCTGCAACTCCGGATATTCCCTTATTTTTATTATTTTGCAATTATTCATGCAGTACTTTCCTTCGCTTATACTTCCTGAAGCTTCTCTTCCCACTTATGTCCCCTCCTTTACCAAACATCGCGCCCCTTTTCTCATGTATACTTTTGAAAGAGAATGTTTTAAAATAATTATATACTAATTTTGTATTTTTTGTCGATAATGATTGCACAAAAAAAGCGCCTTTAGCGCCTTTTTAACCATTTAACCCTCTCGACTGCCTATCCATATCCTCAATAACAATATCATAAATTTCACCTAAGGACGCGCAATATTCCAATACCTTCCAAGGCTCATTGGTATGAAAATGGATTTTTACCAGTTCTTCATCCCCGACTGCCAATAAGCAATCTCCTTTAAAATGCTCGGTAAAATATCCGCTTATTACATCCTCGTCAAGATCCTCGCCTTCGATCAATAACTGTGTATCATATTTAAATTCCAACATTTCCCCAGTCCTTCCTTTCGTTGCGTTTTTTAATATGTGCCGTAATAATTGTATAACTATATGAGTTAATCGTTATCTTAACATGATCCGTTTCACAATACCAATTTTTACCTTGTTTATAAATCTTACAATTCTTTTCTAATATCCTGTTCTTGCAATATTCCACTACATCGGCATCCTCGATTTTCAGATTTTTCTTTATTCTTTCCACGCCCATTTCCGTCGTATGGATTTTATCCATATGATCAAGCAGTATTTTTTCTTCCGCTATTTTATTCCCGGATGTCTTATCAAACACAATAAATCCCCCCGCATCGCTATACCTTTATAAAAAATCCCTCGTATATTCCCACCGGCGCATCTTCTCCAAAATCATATTGTTCCACCATATCCTTTTCAAATCCATATACCGTCACCATTTGTTTTTCCGGGTCAACAATCCAATATTCCCTAACCCCTGCCACACGGTACTTAAACAGTTTTGTCATATAATCCCTTGGTTTGCTGCTCTGCGAAACAATTTCCACCACCCAGTCCGGCGCACCATGGCATCCTTTTTCATCCAATCTTGACGGATCACAAATAACAGAAATATCAGGCTCTACATAATTTATATCGTCGTCATTCAAAAATACTGCAAATGGAGCTGCCAATGCTTCACATTTCCCTCCATTACTATCAATATAGTTCGCTATCGCTTGATGTATTTTACGGCTTATCTTTTGGTGAGTCCAGCTTGGCGGTGCCATATAATAAATTTTTCCGTCAATCAGTTCCGCCCGTTCGCCGTCCGGCAACTCATAGATGTCTTTAATCGTGTAGCTTTCTTCTCTTTTTAGCACATCCACAATATCCACCTCCGTTACAATTTCATTATAGCCAATCATGAATAGAATAACAACCGCCTATTCTTTTGTTTTAGAAAAAAGTTACTGTCAAGTAAACGTTGGCAACTTTTTTCATACGGATTTTTCTGATATTGTGATGCCTTAATTATGCTTCCGGTTCCGCTTCTTAAAATCCTGCCATGGCAAGCAGTTTCTTTCTGTCTCCCTGTATCTTTCCTTCCAGTCCCACCATGTGTCCTATTGCCGGATATTCATATCCCTTCCCGTCTTTTTGAGGTGCTTTCGCTGACATCAGGATTTCTCCATACAGTTCTTCAACCTTCTCCTCCTCAAAGACCACCCGTTCCCGTTTTTCCGTTACCTCATGCAGCTTTCCGCTGCACTTCTTTGCCAGTATCTTCGAAAGATGGTTTCCACCTCTCAGGCTCCAGCTTGTATGGTTATGCTTCATCCGTCTCGCAATCACGCTCCACACATGGTTCTCCATCGTCCCCATGTTCCGGTATTCCAGCCCTTCCGGATGCTCCGGCAGGGAAAGCCCCTGTGACCGGTACGGTATCAGTCCTTCACGGTTATTCCTGTAATACCTGGTCAGTTCTTCCGCGTCTTTTATTTCCCCCTCTTCCCACAGGCTGTCCCTGTAAATTTCCAAATACTCAAAAAGTTCGTCAATCTTTTCTTCTTCCAGCAGCTCCATCACATCCCTTACTGCTTTCCGGTTATGCAGCTTTTCCCTTGCCGCCTTGTTCCGGTGGAACGGGTCAAGCTGGAAACAGGTGCTTTTGTCTTTTCCCTTTTTTATCCACGATGCCCCGTCTGCATTCAGGATCCGCTGGCTGACTTCGTCAAGGTTATACCTCCCCGCGATTGCCGCCTCCCGGTATTCGTGGAGTTCCTTAGCACCTGCAAATCCAGCCACCACCACTTTCTCCGGCAGTTCATAACGGCCTTCCCCCGTCTGCTTCCATCCGTCATAGGCAATCCCCACCTTGATCTCCGCCTTGTCCTGCCTGCGTTTCTTCCGGTCCTTCCCCTGCAGGTTTACATACACGCCGTCCGCCTCCTCAAACAGCACGGGGACTTCTTTTTCCCCGTGGAGGTTTCCCTTTTTGTATTCTTCCACAAGCTGTTTTTCTTCTTTGCAGGCTTTTGCCCCCAGTGACTGGATGACATTCCATATTCCCATGGCGCTGATCGTCTGCCCTGTCATCCTGCTTACTTCTGACGCGCATTCCCGATAGGAGAGTTCGGTGATCCCTTTTACCAGCAGTTCTGCCATGTTTGTAGAAATCAGCCCTACGTTTTCCAGTTCCAGTGTTTCGTCTAACAGATACACGTAATGCCTCGTTCCGTCCTCCCCGGCCGCCTCATAGACTGCCCTGCGGTAAGATACCTCCCCGTAGACTGTTTTTATGGTCGTCCTCCGGGACCCTTTATGCCGGTATCTGCTCTTATCCCTCTCCTCCATCAGCATCCGGTCATACCGCTCCAGAAACTCACTGGTGAACCGGCGCCCAATCCCGCATACCCATGAATAAATATTTTTCTCTAAATCCTTGAAAGTTACTCCATTTTCAGCTATCATTGGTTTCATCATACAGACTCCTTATGTTTTTTCTTGACAATGAAACAATAAGCTAAATCTGTATGATTGGGAAGAGGGTTTCTGCCTTCTTCCCTTTTATTTTGCCAACTATAATTTTACTCTAAGTAGAAAAAAGGCCGGAAATACAGCGTTTCATCAACAAAACCCTCTATTTCCGGCCCTTATTCAAAACTGCGGATAACAGGACTTGAACCTGCACGGGTGAACCAACGGCACCTAAAACCGTCGCGTCTGCCAATTCCGCCATATCCGCATTACTTAGATATATTAGCATTTACCTGCTTTACTGTCAATATGAAACCCCAAACTCGAAAATCAATTTTATCAAACAGCAAAGTATCCCATGGAATGGAGCAACAACCACAACCCGGCATACAATGCTGCCCCGGACATCCCTTGTCAGCTATAGAAAGCATGGCAAAGAAATCATCCGGGGCATGCCCTCTGCGAAAAATCCGCAGTTCTATTTCTTCAATATATTCTTTTTGTAAAACTCGTAAGCCTTATCCCATTCCACTCCGTTTTCCGGTTCGTATACCGTAGGCGCTTCCGAATTGGCGATCACTTCCCTGGCTTCTTTCAGATCCTTGATGACTCCTCCTGACATAAGCTGGATCGCGATATTACCGAATACGGTAGCTTCTACCGGCCCCGCTATGACAGGGATACCGCTTGCATGCGCCGTAAACCGGCAAAGAAGCTTGCTCTGGATACCGCCGCCTACCATATGGATCGCATGGTAGTCCTTCCCGGTACATGCCTTGATCTCTTCCAGGGCATAACGGTATTTCAGCGCCAGGCTCTCATTGATGCAACGGACGATCTCCCCTTCCGTCCGGGGAACTTTCTGCCCGGTGCGCTCGCAATACTCCCTGATCCGTTTCGGCACATTGCCGGCAGGGCTGAACTCAGGCGCGTCCGGATCGATAAAGCATTGGAAAGGCTCCGCCGCCTCGGCCAGCTTCTCCAACTCGGAAAAACTATATTCTTTCCCTTCCCGTATCCACTGCCTTCTGCTTTCCTGGATCAGCCAGAGGCCGATGATATTCTTAAGGAAAGAAGTCTTGCCGTCCGTTCCCGTTTCGTTCGTTATATTCAGCTCTTCCGACTGCTTCGTCAGAACCGGTTTTTCCAGTTCCGTCCCGAACAAAGACCAGGTTCCGCAGCTGACAAAGATAAAATCATCTTCCTTCGAAGGCACTGCTGTCAGTGCGCACTGTGTATCGTGTCCCGCCACGGCGACCACATCCATAGCACCGATGCCGAGTTCTTCCTGGATCTCTTTTCTAATGGGGCCAAGAAGCGTCCCCGTAGGAACCACTTCCGTCAGAATCTTCTTCGGAATGCCGAATTTCTCCGCCACTTCCATCACCCAGCCCGGTGTCAGCGGATCGCTCATCTGAGTGGTGGATACGATGGATCTTTCGCTTTTCTTTACGCCGGATAAAAAGTAATTGAACAAATCCGGCATTAGCAGCAGACAGTCCGCCCGGTCAAGAAGCTCCGGGCGCTGCTCTTTTAATGCCAACAGCTGGAATGCCGTATTGATCTCCATAAACTGGTTGCCGGTCAGTTCGTAAAAGCGTTCCCTGGGAATGAGGGTAAATCCTTTTTCCACCATTCCCTCCGTCCTGCCGTCACGGTAATGCACCGGGTTTTCCAGCAGATACCCCTTTTCGTCCAAAAGGCCGAAGTCCACGCCCCAGGTATCCACGCCGATGCTGTCCACGCTTCCATAAGCCTTTGCTTTGATCAATCCCTGCTTGATCTCATGGAAGAGACGCAGCACATCCCAGTACATCGTACCGTTTACTATGACCGGATCATTGGAAAAACGGTGTATTTCCTCTGCCGTGATCTTATTCCCGTCAAAGGTTCCCAGCATGACCCTGCCGCTGGAAGCGCCAAAGTCCACTGCAAGGACTTTCGTTTCTTTTTTGGCTACATCCATTCTGTTTCCTCCGTCTCTTATTTATACAGCGGTCCGTATGTCTGGCATGCTCTGAAGTCCTGGCCCTCTTTATCCATGCCGAAAGCATTCCATGCTGCCGGACGGAATATCTTTTCTTCCGGAACGTTGTGCATAGCAACCGGAATTCTTAACATAGAACACATGGTGATCAGGTCTGCACCGATATGGCCGTAGCTGATCGCGCCATGGTTAGCGCCCCAGTTATTCATCACGTCATATGCCGTCTTAAATGCGCCTTCGCCTGTAGTTCTCGGTGCGAACCATGTACAAGGCCATGTGTAGTCCGTTCTCTTCCAAAGCACGTCGGTTACTTCCTCAGGAAGTTTTACCGTCCAGCCTTCTGCGATCTGAAGCATGGGGCCAAGTCCTTTTACAAGGTTCAGACGGATCATTGTCACCGGCATCTCCGCTTCCGTTACAAAGCGGGAAGAATAGCCGCCGCCTCTGAAATAACCGAAGTCTGCCGCATTCCATGTGGTAGCTTTCAGGATCGCTTCCTGGTCTTCTTCCGTTACTTCATACCAAGGCTTCATCACGCCGTTGCCGTCCGCATCTTTTGCCTGTCCGCAAGCGTCCAGACATGCCGCGCCCGAATTGATCAGGTGGATGAACCCGCCCGCTTCTTTTGCAACGCCTTCGATATCGTATCCTGTCGCTTTCTTCACTGCTTCCGGACTCCAGTATGTACGTACATCCGCGAAAATCTGCGCCCGGTTAGTGAGCAGTTTCATAAACATCATGCCAAGACCGTTCAAAACATCGTTTTCCGTCGCCAGAACATAAGGCTCCCTTGCACCGTTCCAGTCGAAAGAAGTATTCAGCATCGCTTCCGGGAAATCGCAGTTCGGATAGAAGTCTGTCCACTGTCTCTGTCCCTGGAAACCTGCGGCAATCGCATTGTGGCCGACCATTTCTTCTTCTCTTCCTTCCGGCAGGTTCTTGTTGCCGTTCATCAGGTCTTTGATGATAATCATCATTTTTACGACAAATTCCCAATCCTTCTCTTTTTCCTCTGCGGATTTCTGAACTGCTTCCGGATTCTTGTCGAAGCCTTCTTTGCATTTCTCTTTTGTCCATGCCAAAGCTTTTTCAAACTCAGCCTTATCGTAAATTTCTTCCGTCATACGGCGGATGATTTCCACCTCGTCCACGGATTCCACACGCATGCCGAGATATTCCTCGATAAATGCAGGATCGATAATGGAGCCGCCGATACCCATACAGATAGAACCGATCTGTAAATAAGATTTTCCTCTCATAGTCGCCGCCGCCACTGCCGCGCGTCCGAAACGGAGCAGTTTCTCTTCCACATCCGCCGGAATGTCGGTAGCGTCCGCATCCTGTACGTCATGGCCGTAGATGCCGAATGCCGGAAGCCCCTTCTGTGCATGAGTTGCAAGAACGCTTGCCAGGTAAACTGCGCCCGGTCTTTCCGTTCCGTTAAATCCCCATACGCCTTTAATCGTCATAGGATCCATATCCATTGTTTCCGCGCCGTAGCACCAGCAAGGAGTTACGGTCAAAGTAATGGAAACCCCTTCTTTTTTAAACTTCTCCGCGCATGCTGCCGTCTCGCCTACGCGTCCGATCGTGGTATCCGCAATCACTACCTTTACCGGCTCGCCGTTGGAATATTTCAGGTTTTCGGTAAACAGCTTCGCTGCTGCCTTTGCCATATTCATCGTCTGGTCTTCCAGAGATTCCCTTACCTTCAAATAACCCCTTCTTCCATCGATCGTCGGCCGGATGCCGATTACCGGATAATCCCCAATCATTCTGTTTTCTGCCATCTAATAATACCTCCTTTTCAAAAGACACTCATTGGTTACTATTAATATAATAATATCACTCGTTTTATGAAACGCATTGTGATATAATAGCATAAAATATAACAATATTCACTTTTTCAGGATCAGGCAGACATATCGAAGATACCGCCGTCCTCTTACCTGTAAAAACAAGGAGAAACCTATGCTATATCTGGATTACAATGAAAAGCAAATGCATGGAACGAAAGAATTTCCCATCGCTTTTTACCATGTGGATAACAGCCATCCCCGATATGAAATGCCTTTTCACTGGCATAAAGAATATGAAATCGTAAGAATCCTGCAAGGAGAGTTCTGCCTCATGCTGGCGGATCAGGAGCTTATCGCCCGCAGCGGGGAAAGTTTTCTTATTCCCAGCGGCGCGATCCATGGCGGAATGCCGGAAAACTGCATTTATGAATGCCTCGTTTTCGATTTGGACATCCTCTTTCTCCACGCGGACTCCTGCCGGCAGTACTTAAAAAAAATAAAACATCAGGACATTATTATCCACCCGATCATCACCGCCCGGACTCCTTCCCTGTGCCTTGCCATTGACAAACTGTTCTCTTCCATGTCCCAAACCTCTCCCGGCTTTGAACTCACCGTCATCGGCTCCCTTTTCGAACTGTTCGGCCTTATTTTTCTGGAAAAATATTATACTTGCAGCACACCCGGCTTTGAATCCCCTTTTCGGCACATGGAACAACTGAAACCGGTCTTCGAATATATCGAAAACCATTATTCCTCCAGCATCAGCTTGCAGCAGCTTTCGCAGATCTCAGGAATGTCGCCAAAATATTTTTGCAGGTACTTCCAGACTATTGCCCATAAGACACCTATGGATTACCTGAATTATTACCGAATCGAACACGCCTGTACCATGCTTTGCACTACCGATTCCCCCATTACCTCTATCGCCTACGACTGCGGTTTCAACGATTGCAGTTACTTCATCAAACTTTTTAAAAGGTATAAACATATTACTCCAAAACAATACCAGATGCAGATGAAAAGATAAAATGAAAAGATAGAGAAGGGGCAGAGATTTTTCTCTGCCCCTCTTTTGATAACCAAATTTTATTTTTTCTTACTATATAAATTCATTATGCCGCTTTCAAAAACACTTTGCGTTTCAATCACAATATGTTTCTTCTATTAGTCATAAAGGTTAGGAGCGATAGAAGCATCTTCCATGTTCGTGCTGTCATACCAGTAACCTTCTGTCGGGATATCGCTTACTGTTTCGCCATTAGCGATTGCTGTCAATGTTTCCACTGTCTTAATACCCATTGCAAGAGGAGACTGTGTAACTGCGCCAAACATTGTGCCGTCTTTGATTGCGCCCTTGATTACGGAACCTGCATCAAAACCTGCTGCCAGGATATCCCCAGCCGCTGCATCTGTTCCTAATACGCTTAAGTTACCGTTTGCTGTCAGAATTCCTTCAGCCGCAACCTGGTTGGAACCAAATACGCCGATGGTATCTGCTTTATTCAAGATAACAGAAGCTTCTGTTGCACAAAGTTCAACGGTTGTCTGAGCGGGAACTGCTACTTCGATAATGATATCAGCGCTTGCTTCGTCGCCAGCGTCTTTACAATTATTTACATAATATTCATTACCGATAACTGCAACTGTCTTTCCGTCAGCTGCTGCTAACTCGCTGAATCTATCGATAAAACCAAGACCACGGCTTGTGATGGACTCAGAAGTTGCTTCCTGATTTACTTCACCAATTCTTACAGGAGCTGTTGCATTTGCAATCGTGTCTTTCAGAGCAGGATAAAGATTGTCTGCTGCTGTTGCGCCAGCGCCGTAGTTATCTGTTGCGATAGTAGAAAGAACAGAACCAGCGGGAGCCTTCGGAATACCGGAGTCAAAACATACTACCGGAATACCTTTGTCCATAGCTGCCTGTAATGAGTCAAGGCATGATTCCTGGTCACAAGCTGCAAGACCGATTCCATCGGGTTCGTTGTTGATTGCGCTGTTCAGCATATTAACCTGATCTGCGATATCGGATTCTGCGTTAGGGCCTGTACAGTTTGCTGTAACGCCCAGATCTGCTGCTGCCTGATTAACGCCGGTAACAGCTGCCTGCCAATAAGAAGACTGATAGCTCTTTACAATGATTTCAAACGTATAGCCGCCGCCAGCTGATTCTTCTGCGGGTGCTGCCTCTTCTGCAGGAGCCGCTTCCTCTGCGGGTGCTGCTTCTTCTGCCGGAGCTGCCTCTTCTGCAGGAGCTGCTGCCTCTTCTGTTTTGTTGCCGCAGCCAGCGAAAACTGTCGCTGTCATAGCTGCACACATCAATACTGCCAAAATTTTCTTTTTCATTTTCTTTCCTCCTAAAATATTTGGTTATCTTTATATGATGTCATTTTCATGACTCCATACCATCGTGAAATTACGCGGTCTCCGCCTTTTTCTTTTTCAGGATATCCACCATTACCGCTCCGATCAAAACCATGCCCGTAATAATCTGCTGCCAGTTTGCCTGCAGTCCGATATACGGAAGCCCTGTCTTCAATAAACAGATAACAAACACGCCTAAAAGCGAACCCGTGACGCTTCCAACGCCTCCGGAAGCGGAAACCCCGCCAATAATTGCTCCGCCGATCGCCTCCAGCTCAAATCCGGCTCCCGTACCAGGCTGCACAGTCGAAAATACTGCGGAATATGCGATGGATGCCAGACCTGCAAAAAGCCCGGAGATCACATATGCCATAATATGATAAAATTTTACGTTAATACCTGATAAAATCGTTGCCTCTTTATTACTGCCGATCGCAATGGTATATCTTCCGATCTTCGTATGGTTGAGTACAAAAGACATCAACAATACCAGAAGCAGTACCCAGAGAAATCCCAGCGGGTATTTGGTATCTCCGATCGTAATCTTAAAGATATCCCTGAACCAGCTTCCTTCCGATCCGCTGGTAGGCCAGGAAATACCAAAGCTTTTGGAACAAATAGAACCAAGCCCCCTCGTAATCATACACGTACATAGAGTAGCCAAAAACGGCGGCAGACTCATAAGGGATACCAAAGCGCCGTTTAATGTTCCGATCAATACGCCAAACAGAACGGAAACCAGCATTCCTGCCCAGGTGGGCCATCCACAATGGACCACCAGATAACCGCCTGCCAGCGAATAACAGATCAGCCCTGTTCCGATTGACAGATCCACCCCGCCCGTAATCAACGGGAAAGTTACGCCGATCGCCATCAACGCTATATAATAGGAATAATCCATAATACTGAGTACTGTCGTATACCTTCTGAAGTTAGCGCTGAATATACTAAAAAATGCAAACAATACAATTACTACCAGAAGAACGATTATTTTTTGACTTCCCGCTCCGGAAAAAATTGACTTTTTCTTTTCCGCCGGTGCATTTCCAACCGTTTTACCCATCTTTTCATCCTCCATCCTATATCTCTCGCGTCGCCATATTCATTATGATTTCCTGCGATGCTTCGGAGATGTCGATTTCTCCTGTCTTCCTGCCTTCGCACATAACAACGATACGGTCACTCATTCTCAATATCTCCGTCATTTCAGAGGAAATCATAATGATCGATTTTCCCTCTTCCGCCAGCCGGTTCATCAGCTTATATATTTCGTTCTTTGCACCGACGTCAATACCCCTGGTAGGCTCGTCAAAAATCAAAATATCACAGTTTCTGATCAGCCATTTTGCTATAACCACCTTCTGCTGGTTGCCTCCCGACAGATTCACTACCAGCTGATCCACGCCGGGAGTCTTCGTCGCCAGGGAATCCACATAATCCTGCGCCGCTTTATTTTCGGCCTTTTTATTGATAAACAATCCCTTTACAAAATTTTCCATCGTTGCCATGGTGGAGTTTTCCGCCACCGACTTCTGCACGACGATACCGTAACGCTTCCGGTCCTCCGACAAATAACCGATTCCGCATTTTACCGCATCTTCAGGAGAATTGATCTCCACTTTCTTTCCGTTGATTGTAATCGTTCCGCTTGTCTTGGGATCCGCTCCGAAGATCGCACGGGCCGTCTCCGTTCTTCCCGCTCCCATCAGACCGGAAAACCCGAGAATTTCTCCTTTGCGAAGTTCAAAGCTGACATCCTGAACCATTCTTCCTGCATTTAAGTTTTCTACCTTAAGCACTATGGGAGCGTCCTTTGCCACCGAACTTTCCGTCTTCGGATCTTCATAAATAACGCGCCCCACCATCATATTAATGATGTCGTCCTTGGTGCAGTCATTCGTAATCAGTGTACCCACATAAGTTCCATCCCTCATAACTGTTACCCTGTCCGTAATGACCTTGATTTCATCCATACGATGCGATATGTATACGATTCCAAGCTGCTGCTTGCGCAGATCCCTGATAATCTTAAAGAGTTCTTCTATCTCCGCTTCTGTCAGCGCTGCCGACGGCTCGTCGAAAATAATGACTTTCGCTTCATGGGAAATCGCTTTTGCAATTTCACACATCTGCTGTTTGCCGACGGTCAGGTTTCCCATCATCTCCGTAGGGTCAATATCGATATTGAGCCGTTTAAACAGTTTTTCCGCTTCTTCATTCATCTTTTTATCATCGATACGGATACCTTTCTTAAACTCCCTGCCGATGAAAATATTCTGCGCTACCGTCAGATGCCCAAGCATATTCAACTCCTGGTGTACGATAACAATACCCTGGTCCTGCGCATCCCTTGTATTATGGAATTCCACTTCCTTGCCTTCATATACAATGCTGCCGGAATCCTTTGTATAGATTCCTGTAAGAACCTTCATCAAAGTTGACTTGCCCGCGCCGTTTTCTCCCATCAGAGCGTGTACTTCGCCTTTTCTTACTTCAAAATTTACATGATCCAATGCATGCACGCCCGGGAAAGATTTATCTATGTCCTTCATTGTTAAGATTATATCGCCCATTCTTTTACCTTCGCCTTTCCAGATTTCTCATAATCATTTTTGCCGCATAAACGTCAATTCTTCCTGCGCCTTGTGACAACATCCGCATACACCGCTACGATAACGATAATACCCGTAATAATGAGCTGATAGTCCTTGCTGAAGCCAAGCGCCAGGATGCCCTCCTGCAAAAGCGCTATAATAAACACGCCGATCACCGTGCCGCTGATGGAAGCAAGGCCGCCGGCCATAGAAGTTCCGCCCATTACACAGCCGGCAATGGCCTCATTATTATATTGATCGCCATACCCGGGCTGAACGGTGGTGTACGCCGCTACATAGAAAATAGCCGCAATGCCAACCAATGTGCCGCATATGATATATGCCAGCATTTCCCATTTCTTTACATTAACGCCGGAAAGCCTTACCGCCTCTTTATTGCTTCCAAGGCTCAATATGTAACGACCTGCCTTCATCTGGTTTAAAATAATGGAGCAGATAACCGCAAATACGAGAAATATGACAAGCCCTACCGGGAAATTCCCCATCTTTACAAAATTCCTGTACCATCCGTTCGCATCCACCGACTGCGGCCAGCTGACGGACTGTGTCTTTGTAAATACGGATGCAAGCCCCTTCGCTATATTCATGCTTGCCATGGAAATAATAAACGGCGGAACCGTCCAATACGCTACAAAATATCCGTTAAACACGCCGAACAAAAAGCCTACCAAAACGCTGATCAGCAGACTGAGTACGAGCGGAACGCCGTATTTTGTCAGGCAGTATCCGGAAATCAGCGCGGAACAGAACATGACCGGGCCGATGGAAAAATCGATGCCGCCGGTAGCTATAACAAACGTTACGCCTAACGACAAAAAACCAAGAAAATACGCATAGTTTAATGCACTCATAATTCTTTGCACGCCGACAAACTTGCTGCTCAGCATACAAAAAATTGCATACATCAGTATAAGTACGCCACATAATACAATTCTGTTAATACCAATTTTTTTCACGATTGGATTCTGTTTAATCTTTTCCAACTCTCTTCCTCCCAACTATATTTCGTTTGTAACATAATCCTGCTTCCGCATCGGTAAATATGCAGAACTTCTATAAATATTTATATTTAATATTCCGATGCATTCCGCACCGGATTATGTCCGTAATAATAATCGGCTCTTTGTTTTATCATTCGGCAATAGCCGTCCGGCATACTTTTCTTTCCCAGCCTCTTGCCAATATATAAGAATGTCTTTATAATGTCATTGATTCTACATTCATTAAGGAGATAATATATGAACGATTTCAATGCAAAATTTTCAAAACGATTTATTCTTCTCTTTCCGGTTCTGTTCGCCCTTGTTCTCTGCGCCTGCCGGAAAGAAGAAAACCCTGCCGCGCCTGTTTCCCCCTTCTCGGACTCCACCTGGGAATATACGGTCGAAGACGTCCTGGCTTATGAAGGCTCCTCCCCCGAGACCTACGATTCCGTATATGGAGGCATCTGCTATACTTATCCCAAAACTTATCAGGAACGCCAGGGAACAATCAAATATATGTTTGATGACAAAGAACGCCTGATGTGCGTTGCCTGGACCTGCTCTGCCGATGAGGAGCAAGAACTTTATGATTTTTACGACCTTATTGAAAAGGATGTCAATTCACAGACCGGTGAAACGGGCAGTTCATCCAATACCGGCTGCGTCTGGTACCGGGAGAACGGAAATATCATCTTAAGCCTTATGATAACTTCCGATTTAAAAGCGATGCAATATGCCTATCTTCACCCCGATGTATCGAGTCCCCCAAAAGAATAAATGCATTTGACCTTGACGTATACATTATATAAATTACGAATTTTCTTTTAAATTGAATTTCTTACAAAAAAGGGTTAAAAATCTACTACGCTAAAATCGGCGTAAAAAATATCCCCTTTTGCCTGACACCGGTTCTGTCTGACAAAAGGGGAATACTTTTGTTTTCTATTCTATTTTTTCTTAAGCCCCTGTTATTTTACCATCCAAGTCCCATAAATCTTCCCAGCCGGAAGCTCCCTGCCATAAAAATACCTGTCCTTTGATCAAACGGCAGTTTTTATCCGCTTTCCGTATTTTTTCCATTTCTTCCGGTGTCAGCGGGTCTTCGGTCACGCATTTGAGATTGCTCACATACTGGGGTTCTTTAACGGAAAAAGGAATCGGGATCTGTCCCCTTTGGGCTGCCCATTTCAGGCAGACCACTGCCGGATGCACATGGTGCGCTTCCGCGATTTCGACGATTTCCGCCATCTGCGTGTCCGCCACGTCTTCGCTCGTCCTGTCCCTTTCCGGCCTTGACGGGGAACCGATCGGGCAATACCCAATGGGCTGTATTCCATGTTCCAGCGCATAAGCAAAGAGTTCTTCCTGCTGAAAGCCGGGATGGCACTCCATCTCTAATGCTGCCGGTTTGATCCTGCACAAAGGCAGCACCGCCTCCAGCTTCGGAATCGTCATGTTAGACATTCCTATATAACGCACCAGCCCTTTGTCCACCAGTTCTTCGCACTGTTTCCACGTATCCATAAACTCGTTGATGGAAAAAGGCCTGGAATCGGGATTCCTGGAATCGCCGCTGCAGCCGGGCGCATGATAGTTCGGGAAAGGCCAATGCACAAAATACAAATCGATATAATCCAACTGCAGATCCTTCAGGCTTTTCTCGCAGGAGCGCAATACCTCCCTGTGCATATCGTTCCATACCTTTGAAGTAATAAACAGCTCTTCCCTTTTAATCTCGGACTCTTTGAAAATTCTTTGAAGCACCTCGCCGATCCTGTCCTCATTCTGATACACCGACGCGCAGTCGATCAGCCGGTAACCGCTTAAAATCGCTCCGAATACCGCATTGCTTACTTGCTCCGGCGTATATTTATCCGATCCGAAAGTCCCCAGCCCGACGACGGGTATCTCTTCTCCTGTATACAATTTCCTTTTCGGAACATCCACAGGGTTAATTTTATGATCCATCTATGCTTTCCTCCCCATTTCTCCTGATGCTTCTCAACGCAGACTTTAATCTTCAAATGTGACAGCTACTTTGCCGCATTGTCCTCCTGCCATGAGAGCGTACGCTTCGTCCGCTTTTTCCAGAGGGAATTCGTGGGTAATCAAATCTTCCGGATGGATTCCCCATCTCACCAGGCGTTCCACCAGTTCTTCCATTTTCCACAGAGACGTTACCCAGGAACCGAAAATTGTCTTCTGCCCATGGATAATATCCGGACTCGGATTGAACGTACAGGTTCCGCCTTCGCCTACGAACGCGATCTTCCCCCATTCCCTCGTTGCCCTGATAGCGAGCTGCCTTCCCGCATCGTTGGCGCTGGCATCGATGGCCCGCTCCACGCCTTTGCCGCCCGTTACCGCAAGGATCTGGTCAAGAGTATTCTCCCCCGGCTTAAACACGTGATCCACAAGGCCCAGTTTCTTTGCCAGGTCGATGCGGTAATCGTTCATTTCCACGCCGATCAGCTGGTTCGCCCCCATGCATTTCGCAAGCATCAATGCCGCAAGCCCTACCGGACCAAGCCCTGTTACAAGTACCGCATCATTGCCGCAGATACCGATTTTCTCAATCGCCTCATAAACGGTACCGAACCCGCACGCCACCTGTGCGCCGTCCTTATAAGTCAGTTCGTCCGGCAATGCGATCAGATCCTTCTCCTCCGCCAGTATGTAGGGAGCCATTCCTCCGTTCCTCTGCCAGCCATAAGCCTGCCTGTGTTCGCTCGTACAGGAAATATAATACCCCCTCCGGCAGTCGTTGCATACGCCGCATCCCGAAATATGGTAAACAACTACTCTGTCACCCTTTTTAAAGCGTTTCAGCCCTTCTCCTTCTTCTACAATCACGCCGCAAGGCTCATGTCCTGCGATCATGCCCGGTATATAGCCTTCCGGCCCTTTTCCCACATGCTCCCTGTAAATGCAGCGGATATCGCTCCCGCAGATCGTCGTCGCCTTCGTCTGTACCAACACCTGCCCATGTCCCGGTTTCGGCACATCAAACTCCTTCAGCTCCACCGTGCTGTTTCCGGGCAATATCGCTCCCATCATCTTGCTCATACCTCTTTTTCCTCCTTCATTTTTTCTATTTCTGCTCTTTTTCCTGTCTCGCTTCTTATAATTTTATTATACTTTATTCCTTTTCTTCCGTAAGAGCTTCTTTTGACATTTTATACTTTTTTATGTCGTGTTGACGAAGGTATTGGGGCATGCGAGGGGCAAGGCAGGGGGCAGCAAGGAAGAGGGACAGACGGGAACAAAAGGGAACGGGGAAGGGAAGGCTCGGCAGAATCCGCTCCTGATACTTATTGACGGGAAAACAAGATTTCTTCCACTCCTCCGGCTTCCCCAAAGTTTCCGGCCGCCTGAAAAATATTAACCCTCTCCGTATCGCTGCTCCTGTCTTTAAATGCCGGGAAAAGAAACCCGCATTCCGGCTTCCCCGGCTCGTAATCGCCACTGACCGGGCAGACCGCACAAATCAGGAACTGATAGACTTCTTCTGATTCCCACAGGCTCTCCTTGTCACTGGCTTTCAGCGGAACATCATAACTGCCATGGAAAAAATAAACGGCATAGCTTCCATCCGCCCGGTATACCTTGCCGAATTCCTCATAAAACACATCCAACATGGCATCATTTTTCAACCCGCATTCCTTCAATGCCATAAGCAGCTGCCATATGCTTCCCGGCCTCTGATCCGCTCCCCCAAAAACATACTCTTTTAATTGTACATTTGTATCCGAAAAAGGAATTGCTTTTGCTATATCAAGGTTGATCTGCTGATCCTTTTGAGACAACCTGTGAAAATGTTTATTAAAAGTTCCATCCACAAATCCCTCTTCATCCAGATATGCCCCTGCGATCCTGTCAAAGCAATTCCGTCTCAATGTCATACGCCTGGTCAGTTCCAACATATCCTCACGGTTAATTTTCCCCATACATCCACGCTCCCTGCAAAACGCCGCACCCCCAGCCGGATATGCGGCAGTCTGCTTCATACTATTTTTTGTGTACAAAATTATAACGCATCCCCCATAAAAGAACAATAACCTATGAAACAAAATTAATTTCCCCCACCCCCCACGGAAATCAATTTTGGAAATCCAGGCTCATTGCGGACTTTCGGTGACATCCGTGTCACCAAATTGCTGTTTACTGAACGGAATATTAAGAAAATCCCATTTCCCTTCACAAAGCAATAGAAATCCATGGGCAGCCTGTCTTGTCCCGCTTCCGCCCAGCGTTGCTGGTGGTGCTTCCAACCCGCCATGCCCCGGATTTCCAAAATTGATTTCCATCCCCCCTCTTGCATCCCTTTACAAACTAAAGTATAGTAAACTAAAATAAACAACGCCGGAACATATAAACGAAAAACCTATACCCTTTACCGCCTCCCGGCGGAACACATATAACCATCAGGACGCAGGTATATAAGTTTTTTTCGACAGCTGTCGCAGACGGAGATGGTGTCAAAATGGAGGCAGGGAGGTTGGTGCAAATGGCTTCTGCACGATGGAGATGGAACTCAAAAATCGTGGAAGCCTCTGCTGACACGATTTTCGTTTTCAGAGGTCCACCGGAATGCCCCGTGCAGCAGAATGCGCACCAACCTCCCTGCCTCCATTTTGACACCATCTCCGCCTCCACAACCTCTCTAAAAACCTTCTCCCTGCCCCGCCCCCCTAAGGAGACTCCCCTCATGTTAAAACGCTTAGACCATTTCGACCTTCATTTCTCCCTGGGAGAATACGATTTTCATATTTCCAATATTGTCCTGGAACGTTTTGAGCGTTCCATTCCTCTCCACAGCCATAGCAAAAACAGTTATGAGATCCACTATATCCCTTTTGGCTATGGAAACGCTTCCATTGAAGGGGCATCTTATGATATCGTCCCCAATACGCTTTTCATCACCGGGCCTTTTATCGAGCATTCCCAGATTCCCGATTCGGAAGACCCCATGTGCGAATATTGCATTTATTTAAAAATAGGACGCTGTCCTGCCCCGTCTTCCTCCCTTGCTGAAAAAAAGCTTGCCAGAATTTTCCGGCAGACCGATTTCTGGTTCGGTCAGGACAGCCAGGATATCCATACGCTGATGAAGCAGCTTTTCTTTGAACTGGAACACCGCTATACCGGCTATTCCATCCAGGCGGAGATTCTTTTAAAACAGTTGATCATCAAGCTGGTAAGAAATTACGAGGGGCGGATGGAAACAAATTCCTGCACCGACGCTCCTAATTTATTTGACAACAAATACCTGATTATCGAAGAATGTTTTCTTTATGAATACCGGACGCTTACGCTCGACGCGCTGTCCGCCCGCCTCGGGCTGGGCATCCGTCAGACGGAACGATTGTTAAAACTTCATTACGGCAAGACTTTTCTACAGAAAAAAACAGAAGCGCGCATGTCTGCCGCCTCCATTCTTTTACAAAATCCTTCTCTGTCAGTCACACAAATTGCAGAAGATACCGGTTACTCCTGCGTCGAGCATTTTTCCGCTTCCTTCAAACGCTATTACGGCCAAAGCGCCACCGCTTACCGGAAACAGTTTTCCATATCCCCTTAAAAAATGCCGAGTATTTTTTCACGGAATCCCGCATAAATCGTGTCGTAATCGGCGTAATTGATCTTGCTGTCTTTAAAGCGGCTCCCCCATTCAGCGCAGACAGCATCCGCTACCGTTTTGGCATGATCACTGCCTGTCATCAAAAGGGCAGGAAAGGTATAATATATCATAAAGAAATTCAAATCGGCCTGTATCCTGCCATTGATCCTTCCTTTTACCTTATAATTGCCTTCCACCCTGTCCACGAACTCCGAAGCGATTTCCTTTGCCGCGCTTTCCTTATCTTCAGCAGCTTCCATATATGCCATCATTTCCGAAAAATAATGCCCGTGTTCATCTCTGAAACCAACCATATTTTTTTCATAAGATGCTTTTTTCAGCTTTTTCATCATTGTCTGCATGTTCTCAAATATTTTTTCCACGCCATCCAACATTTTACCATCCATCCTTTCTACACTCATCCACATGCCGCCTCCCGGCGGCACAAACTATCAACGGTGTGAAGAGAAGTTCTTGGCGAAGCACCCACTGGTGCGAGCCTTAGAACTTCTCTTCACACTACTACTCTTCCCTGAAGGGAAATAATAATTTCTGGTTTTCTTCCGTATACACGCTGTCGTTGCTGATCAGCTCGCAGCCGGAATCGATATGTTTTACCACTTTTTCCCCATTCAGAAGGCTCGCAGCAGCCTCCACCCCAAGATAACCCATTTTAAAAGGATTCTGAATCACTATAATTTCAAAAATACCTTCTTCCAAAAACTGTATTTCCTCCAAAGAGCTGTCAATACCCACTACGCGGATGTCCTGCCTTCCCTTTTCCTTGATCGCCCTGGCGGCCCCCACCGCGGAATATTCATTTAATCCGGCCACAAGATCGATATCAGGATATTTTTCCATCAGCTCCAACATCAGCAAATAGGCTTTATCGTAATCGGAATCGCAGAATACTACGTCCACGATCCTGTCCTCATACTCTCCAAGGCCCTTTCTCACGCCCTCTTCCCTCTCGATGGCGGTGGAAGACCCTTCCACGTGGCCGATGATCGCGATCTGGGATTCCTCCGTGGCATACTGCCGCATATAATCCCCTTCTACTTCCCCCAGTTTTACATTATCCGTCGTAATAACCGTATCCGCAATATCTTCGTCAATTTCCGAGTCTACCAATATCAGCGGTATTCCGCTTTCCACCACCTTTTTCGCATAGGGGGTTGTTTCCGTATAGCTGGACGGCGTCAGCAGAATCGCGGAAGGTTTCTGTTCGATCGCCCATTCGATCAGAGCATTCTGTTCCGTATAATCATCCTCCGTTTCCGGCGCCACTATCGTAAGATCCATATTGTTTTCGGCCGCCGCCATTTCCACCCCTTCGATCAGCAGTTTCCAGAAATCGTTGTCTTCATCGATCACTTTCGGAATAAAAATAATACTGCGTTTCTCATCCCTCCCTCTGCCGTTATGCCAAAAGAAAAAAGCAAGAAGCACCAGAACCATAACGGCTGCCGCCCAAAAAAGCGCAGTTCTCTTATGTACTTTCATCCTCTCTCCTCCTCTCTGAAATTCCTTGGGATAATGATCGTCACCGTAGTCCCTTCCCCCAAAGTACTTTCAAAATGAAGGCCGTACTCCGCCCCATAATATAAGCGTATCCGCGTCTGTACATTATGAACGCCCACTCCGTTATTCCCTTCGCTGGCCCGCGATTTATCGAATATACCTTTCAAGGCAGCCTCATCCATACCGATTCCGTTATCGATCACTTTCAAAACTATGTGGTCTCCTTCTCCATATCCCACAATGCGGATCAGCCCCTTGGAACCTTTATACTTAATGCCGTGGTAAATAGCGTTTTCCACCAGAGGCTGCAGGATAAGGTTGATGATTTCTTCCTTTTTAATGTCCTCCGCCACTTCTATTTCGTATTCCAGCTTATCTTTATAGCGCATCTTCTGGATAGTCAGGTAACTTCCTGCGTAATCCACTTCTTTTTCCAAGGGAATTCTTTCGTTATCGTTGCTGATGCTCTGGCGCAGCAGCCTTGCCAGCGCGGAAGTCATACGCACCACTTCCTTATTCTTCCCCCCTTCTGCCATCCAGATAATAGAGTCCAGCGTATTATACAGAAAATGGGGATTGATCTGCGAGCGGAGCGCTTTCATCTCGCTCTTGCGTTTTTCCTCCTGCTCATAAATATTCTGCTTCATCAGCTGCCGTATTTTTGCGGTCATAAGATTAAAAGAATTTCCCAGGCTGTCGATCTCGCTGTCCGACCGAATCACTACGGCCGTATTTTCAAAATTTCCTTTTTCCACCTCTTTCATAGAGTCCTTTAATTCTTTGATCGGCCTCGTAATAGCCGTGGCAAGAAATATGGCAAGCACCATGGCGATTCCAAGAAGGATTACCGCTGTCAGCACATAAACCGACTCCGTTTCTTCCTTATTTTTCATCAGTTCGGAGATGTCCGCTACGCCGACCACCCTCCATCCGGTTTTTTCGGATACCGATACGGTATAGAGCTTGCCTTCCCCTCCTCCCCTTTCATCGGTGACAAAATAACTGTCGGAAGCGCATTCCAGCACCTCTCCGATCCTTTCTTCCTTCAGCCCGTTATAAAGAAGCTGCTGTTTCGGATGATAAATAATTTTTCCCGCTTCGTCCACAATAAATACATAACTGTTCGTGGCAAGGCTGTTATTTTCACACAGATCCTTCAACAGTTTATAGTTCAGGTCGATAAAAAAAACGCCCCCGTTTTCTCCGGTCTGCGGATTCTCGATTCCTTTGCTCAGAGTAACTACCCATTTATAGTTATTGCGTATTACATGCTGGACATGGGATGCCGTCAATATGCTTTCGTCCCCCTCCAATGCTTTTTCAAACCATTCCACATCCTGGAGGGAAACATTTTCATTCAGCTTATCCATCCCTCCGTTAATAATAAAATCCCGCTCCGGCGTCACCACCGCAATATTGGAAATATCCTGCCTCGTCTCCACGACGGTATTGAACTGGGTCACAATGCGCCCGTAAACTTCTTCCGTCTCTTCCTTTGGCATCTTCATAAACAGATACCTCTGTACATCCCCGCCCTGAATAATCATAGAAGAGATATTTTCCATATAATCGATGTAGGAATCGATATCCCTGTTCACCTGGCGCACCAGGCGGGAAGTATAATCCGTCGAATTCTCCAAAACCGTCTTTTTCGTATAATCTACGGATATCAAAAGAAAGATAGCCATCGTTATGACGATCAGCAGAGAAAACAAACAAAGCATTGTTGTTTTCACACTTTTAAACAACGATAAAACCGTAAAGCGATTCTTTTTTTCAGACATTTACTTCCTCATTTCCCTGGCATATTCGGTAGGCGTTTTTCCCGTAATTTTCTTGAAAGCGATGCTGAAATAGTGGGAATCGTTAAAGCCCACCCGTTCCGCAATCTCATAATTTTTCATGTCCGTATGTTCCAGCAGTTCTTTAGCCTTCTGCATCCTGAGCCCGATCAACACATCCATAAACGTCGTCCCTGTCACCTGTTTGAAAATGGCGCTGAAACGGCTGGTGCTGATATTCAGGTAAGAACAGACGGAATGAAGGCTCAGATCGCAGTCGCCGTAATTTTTTTCTATATAATCCATGGCCATTACCGCATATTTTTTGCCGCCTACATTTTTCTGGCTGTCCATCCATTCGCCGGTCTTCTTACAGTAAGAAGCAAGAATATCCAGCGCCTCCCGAAGCTGTCCTGCCGTCAGCGCCCTGTCCAGCACATCTTCTCCTGAAACCGCCCTTTGGCATCCTTCCGTTTCCGACAGCCGGCAAAGCTCGTCCATCATGTCCACCACCCGCTGCAGGACAATTCCCGTACTCCTTCTGTCATAACGGCATTCACGCAATTCCTTCTCCATGTCCTTAAAATCGTCTTCTATCTTTTGGCTCTCATTCCCTTTCACATGATTGGCTAATACATCCAGCATCCGCTCCACATCCGCCTGGCGCTTTCCCTGCCGTATTTCTTCTATTTCCATAATGCGGTTGCCGCCCATGATATAATGATACTCCAGAGCCTCTTCCGCTTCTTCGTAAGATTTATATATATTTTCCGTCTCCGCCGCATAACTCCCAAGACCGATATTGACGGCAAGCTGCATAATCCGGTTCATCTGCCCGATGATTTCCCGGCAGATATTTCTTGCTTTCTGGCGGAACTCCGCCGGACGGTTGGAATGGAGAAGAATATAAGTGCGGTGGTCCTTTCCCTGGCAGACTTCTCCCGCTTTATTTTTCTCCACGATTTCCTGGCTGATATTATGCAGGACAAAAGCCATAAGAGCGCTTTCCCTCTTCCGTTCTTCATCCAGTTTATAGGTGGAGCGCGCATAAATATCCAGTTCAACTACCGCCACGCGGTACACGGCAGAATCCAGGCTCAGTCCTACCTTCGCCAGTTCTCTTCGTATTTCCTCATCCGCCTTGCTGCCTCTGATCAGATGAAGCAAGGCATCGGAATAAAGAAGCTGCTGCCCCTTCCGATAGGCTGATTCCAATTCCGATATTTTCTTTTCCGCTTTTCGCTCCTTATCCAGTTCCGCTTTCAGATCCAGCAAGGCCTTTCCCATCTCTTCGGCCGTAATCGGCTTTAATAAATATTCCTTGACCCCATAGCGGATCGCTTTCTTCGCATAATCAAAATCATCGTATCCGCTCAAAATAATAATTTTTATGGAAGGATGCTCCTCGCCCAGCCTTTCGCTCAGCTGCATCCCGTCCATATACGGCATGCAAATATCCGTAAGAACTACATCTACCGGATTCTTCTCTATAAATTCCAAAGCCTCTTTTCCGTTTTCACAACTGCCGGCCAGTTCATATCCATATTTCTCCCATTGTACATTCTCGCTGACCGCTTCCCGGATCAGCGCTTCATCATCCACAAGTAATATCCGATACATCCCCTGTCCTGCTCCTTTCTTTCCGCCGGACCCTGAAATCAAAATGCAGCATTCCCCTTTATAAGCATTCCAAAAAGGAAAATACTGCATTTTTACAAAAAGTGCATAAATAATTGTTCAGGGATTTTACTACTTATCGACCACAACGCCTTTTTGCAGCATAATATTCGCGTAAAGCGCCGTTTCCCCCGTGGCGATGATCGCGTATACTTTCTTTGCCTCCTCGTAAAAAGCAAAGCGTTCGATCTGTCCGATGGCGTCTGCCCCACGTTCGTCATGGCAGGCCGTAATCTTTTCATAAGTCTTCCAGATCGGCGTTTCCACCGTATCCCCCGGCATCACTTCCATAAGATTCACCGGTTTCTCCACATAAGTATCCAACGGAAATACTTGCAGGATAGCGTCCAATATTTCCGGGATACCATGTCCGTCCATGCGGATAACGACCGCATCCCTTCCCATGGTCTCCGCCGGGAAATTACCGTCGGCAATTACCAGCCTGTCGCTATGCCCCATCTCACACAATACTTTCAGCAATTCTGGGGATAAGATCCCCGGAACTCCTTTTAACATCGCAATCCCTCCAATCCATCAACATTCATCTGCTTTTACAAACGTATAATAAAATAGTATCATGTCGCCGGCACAAAAAATCGAAGGATAATGGCATAATATATAACATTTTTCACTTCACCCTCTTCTTTTTTTCCGAAGAATGGGAATGTTTCTTTTTCTTCCGTTTCCGCTTTTTCCTTCTCTCCCTCTCGTTTCCTTTTAAAATCACTACCACCGTGACAATGCCGATAACTGCGGCTGCCGCCAGGCAGAAAACCAGGAGGATTTTACCATCTATTTTCAATGCCTTCTTTTTACCGTCTACCATTCCGCCGTTCTCCTGATCCAGCAGTATTTTCTCCGTTCCGTCTTCCGTTTCCGCCAAGGCCTCCGCATCCATTCCGTCCGAATTCCCCTCGCCGGGGATGCCGTTTTCCTCCTTCGCAATGAGAATACCTGACGGCCCATCCCCGGGATCCACGACAGATACTTTGCCGCCCCGCTTCGTCCGCACTTTCCCACTTGTTCCTGAGGCAGGCTTCCCGGTTACCTGAACGGCCATTCCCTGACTCATATCTATCAGCCCGGAAGTCTGATTATCTTTCTGGACAACGGAAGAGGAAATATTCTGGGCGTCAGAGGGATCGTTTTTCAACTGTGTGTTCTCATCGTACAGCCCGTCATTTATATTTCCTCCGCCGGAAGAATCCTCCTGGTTCCCATCGTCAGGATTTTGGTTTCCGCCGCCCGGCTCCTGTCCGTCATCTTCCTGGTCCCCGCCGGGAGCGGGAGCGGGTTCCTCTTCCTCCGGCCCCGGCGGATAGACCGCTCCATCGCCGATTTTCACGCTCACAGGCTCCGGCGCCTTTTCCACCATCGGTATTTTATCTCCATAAGATCCGTTGGCTGTCCGAAAGGAATCTTCACAATAACTGATTTCCACCGACGTAAGCTGCGCCGCATCCGCCGGCGTTATGCTGACATAGCCAAGATTCAGCACTTCTCCATCAAACAGGCTCTTCGCGGAAGCCGCATAAATATCCAGCCTCCCCGCCTCTTCTTTATATATGAATCCATGTTCCGTACCTTGTACGTTCGGGGAAAATTCAAATCCCACCTCAGCCTGTCTCTCCGTATCCACTTTCAGCGAAAGGGAAACGGCCGTAATTTCTTCTTCCGCTGCATTGCTCATTTCCAGCGATACGGCTACTTTCGAACCTTCCTGACTTAAATTTACCGCGTCCTGCCCGGCTGCAAAAACCCGCATCGGGCAGACCAGCGCCCAAACAACCGCTCCCAAATATAATCCTTTCTTCATCCGTACACCTCTTAAGCGCTTTTTCTATCAACGTTATTCCGTTATTGCTCCTCTTTTCCTACAAAGGTAATATATTCCAAAGTCTCCGGTATCCTCAGAGGCAGCGTATCGCTTACAAGCCTCTGTCCCTCGTTCGTCATCGCGTTATCCACACGGTAAAGCTGCGCACGCACCGTCTTTCCTTTCCATTGGTCTATGTATTCCGGCTCGATCCAATAGATCCAGATTCCGTCGCTTACTTCCCCGAGCGCCCCGTTTTCAGGCACTTTAGCCAAAATGATCTGTTCCGCTTTCAGTACATTTTCTTCGTCCACGCCTCCGACTACGGAACCGTCTTCATCGTAAAGCACCACCACGTTATAATCCGGGTTCCCTTTATAATTTCCCGTAAAGATCAGCGAACCTTGGGGAATGGCTTTTCCCTGCTCATAAACGTATTCCTCTTCTAAAATTCCCACGGCTCCCTGTGTGCCGCTCTCTTTCACGCCAAAAGAAATACTGTCTCCCGCCGGCCCGAGCAAGTCTACTTCCGTTATGCTCATATGGCTCTGTCCCAAAGCCTTTAACCTGACATAAGCCGCATCATATGTACATATCCAGGGATCTCCCGCCGCATTCTCAAAGTAAACCGTCTGGCTTCCTTTTTTCTCTTCAAATCTTCCTTTCTTGACCGTCGTCCACTGGCTGCCGTCCACGCTTACCTCGATCTCATAATCGCTGACCGGCGTTCCCGATTTGACCGTATATTTCAATCCGCATACTGCCAGCGGCTGGTTCATACGCAGGAGGATCACGGCGTCGCTTCCTGAAGTCTGCCCTGCATAAGTATCCTCATAATTTCCGTCGATCACGCGGTAAATAGCCGAAACTGTTTCCGGCGCACAGGGATCCTCTTCCGTTGCCCCATCCGCCCCGTCGAGTTCCGAACCCATATTGGTCGTCACCGTCCATTGCGATTTGTCATGGCTGCCGTCGTGGGATATTCTCACATTGCCGACCGTGTAGGCATTGGAGCGGAAACCGAATTTATCCACTGCCGTAACCTCATAGGTCAGAACTCTGTTATTGATGATGGCAACGCGGTCCGTATAAGTATTTTCTGTGGAAAATCCAACAACCTGACGCACGGGCTTCCCATCCTCATAAGAATATCTGGCGATCTCGTATCCTAGAATCACTCCCGGGTCGGCCGTACTTTGGATAGAAATCACCACTTCATTCGGATTCCCGCCAATTTGCGCCATACTTCCCGCCGCAATAACATCCTGTCCTTTCACGGAACCGGATATGCCATGTTCTATCTCATATACTCTCGCATCATCCGTCAGATAATAGATCGCCCTTTCTTCTTTCCCGAACTGGCTCGCATAACGCATTGTCTCTGCATCCGGAACCAGCCCCCAGCGCATAAAGAATTCCGTCAGATCCTTTTCCGCCGCCGCACAAGCAAGACGCATGATATTCTGCTCGCTGCCGCCATCCAGTTTCAATCCGCCCTTTGCCCGGGAAGCATCCCTGCTATAAGAATCCACCCTCGCGTAAAACAGATTGGCCTGTTGTTCCTCATAACTGTCATAAGTTTTATAGTTATATCCTCTGTCATAAGCCAGATGAAGCTGCCAGTACATGGCAAGATGGGTAAACACATTCCCCGGACTTCCCACCGTATTCGAAGTCACTTTTTTATACACATTTTCATAATTAAATCTTACGGTAGCATTGCTGTCCTCCGACTTTATCAGCTGCGCAAAATAATTGTTCGTCACCTCAGCGATGGCATAACTCCCCTGATTGATATTATGCCCGATCTCGTGGCCGATGCCCCAGCCAAAGTATCTGCCGCTGGCATACTTGCCGTTTTCATCCGTCTGCACAGGCACGGAAGAAGCCAGTCCCGGCACGGAACCCCATTCGATTCCGATATGGTTTCCTGACGCATACATAAATGCTCCGGCAAACATCCTCATATAACGGATGTTCAAATGCTGGGCCGGCATCCGGTCCGTTGCCGGCGCGGATGCATCCGCGCTCAAACCTTTATGCTGATAAAAAAGGTGCATCATTTCGTCCATTGCCCGTAACGACTGTCCGAGCTTATCCGCCCGCTGTTCCGTCGTTCCCTGTCCAAGTCCCGCCAATATCTGCTCCGCGGATACGGACAGCATCATCTGATCCAGCACGATATCCGTCGCGCCGAGAATACAGTTCTGTTTGTCGTATGCCCTGTTTACCTTGTTGCCCGCTCCTGCCGTTTCATGTATTTGTTTATGTTGTTCTTCCATGGAGGCTACATGTTCCTCCAGCTCTTTTACATAAGAAACAATGCGGTCCTTCCGGCTCTGTTCATCCTTTACTCCGTACAGGTTCAGCACAGGTACCTTTCCGCCGCCGCTTACCCGCACGGCATATCTGTCATTCGCGTTGTTGCCGGTATATTGGATGTAAAGCGCTCCGCCGCCCTCGCAGGCCAGACTTTGGATAGAAGGTATGGTAATCTCATTGCGGCCCACTTTCAACGTAGCCACTTCCGATGCAAATGCTCCCGCCTCCGCATGATATTGAGTAGCAATCAGCTTCAATGCCGAATTGGAACCGGTTTTCAACCGGTCATGGCCTACATAAATGACCAGTTCTTCCCCTTCATAAGCCGAAATGCCCAATGGCTGCCATGCGTTCAATCCGCCAAATCCCAGATGCCCGTCTTTTGCCGCCGTAATCGCCGGATTGATGGTTACGATATCTCTGAACTCCGAAGAAAGCAGTCCTCTCGCATTCTCCAGCTCCCGTTGCAGCATAGCCCTTTCCGGGTGGTATTCCCCGCTTTTCTCATCCTTCGTATCCAGCCTCTTTTGCAGTTCATCGATGGTTCCCTCCGTCACCCCTTCTTTCAGAACGGTGTGCAGGTCATCCCCATATAGCCCGAGGATATCATGCTCCAGGCTGTCATAATAGTAAAAATTCACTTCCGCTATCGTCATATTATACAGCGCATATCCCCGCGCAAAACCGAGTTTTATTTTATTCGTCCGGATCGGCTCCGCCAGTTTCACCATATAATATTTTCTGCCGTTGGCATCCGTTCTCTGCACAACGGACACATTTTCCGCATATGTTCCGTTCGGATGTTCTTCATCGAAATAGCAGACCGATACCTTGGCATAAGAGGCAATATCTTCCGGTTCCGCAAAGGCAATATAACTCATCTCATAATAATCATCCAGCGTAAACAAAATCCCTTTATTGTTTGCCACATATTCCGCTCCGTCATCCCAGTCCAGAATCTGATAATAAGAACCGAAATTTTTATCCACCGTTCCAAGAGCGCTCTGGCTGTCCTTATCCAAGGCGCTTGTTATCATCTCGCCCCTGCCGTGGGTCGCGCTCACGATATGGGCGCTTACTTTCCCCTCCCCGTTGGATTCATTGATCAGTTTATATTTCGGCATTTGGGCCGGCTTCAGCGTAATCGTCCATACTTCCGAATGAAGGGAAGGCCCGCTCTCGCCCAGCGCATTCACTCCTGTCACATATACCTCATATCCCGTCTGGTCTTTCAGGCCGGTAATGGTGTATTGGTTCTTTTCGATGCCCGTAATTGTTTGGAATGAGCTCTCTCCCAATTCTTTATAATATACTTGGTAGCTGTCAGTATCCTTCATATCTTTCCAGCTCATGCGGATGCAGCAATACCCGCCTACCGCTTTCAGATTGTCCGGCGCATCCGGTCTGCTGGAAGCTTCCGGAACAACCGATGCCCATTCCCCATAAGGTCCCGCCCATGTGCCGTTTACCGATCTCACGCGGGCTTCATAGGTTTCTCCGTTCGTCAGCTTTCCATTGCGGAAAGATTTCACTTCCAGGCTGTTAGAGGCAACACGCACCGTTTCCACTTCCCCGCCATATCGGATTTCCACCTCGTAACCGGTAATATTGGTCTGTGCTTCCCATGTCAGAGTAAACGACCGGTTCCCGCCCGTTGCCGACAATATTTGGGGAATATTAAAAGAGGGTTCCGAAATACGTTTTTCCATATCATTCAAAAATTCCACTTTGGAAATTTCCGCCAGGCTTCCTCCATTTGTCGTTCCTGTAATCCTGAAAGTCACTTTTTTTACGGCAATCTGGCCGCCCAGGTCGATTTTGAGCAGCCCCTCGCTGCGGCCTTCCTGCACAGATCTGGCCGCCTCCATCGCCTGTATTCCGTTGGCAATCTCGATGCTTATGGGTTCCCCATCCGTTTCCAGAAGCAATTCCCCGCTTTCCACAGCATTTTGCCCCATAGAAATCAAAATCTGCTCCACATGGGCATATTCGCCCCTTTCCGCCTTCTCCTTGCTCTGAAGGTTAAAGCCGATCTTCACCGGATTTTGTTCCGTAATCGCTCCTCCCTGAACGGTTTCCAGAACGACCGGAACAGATGCGTCCGACAGCAGTGCTGACGGATCGCCGCCCGTCACTTTCGTATTTCCGGTATCGATGTTCACCTTTACTGCTTCCGGCGCGATAGTTCCGGCAAGGACAGCACGGGTATCCGCATTTTCGTTCAGTTTCGCCCTGCTGTTGACATAATATTGCAGATCCACCAGGTCTGTTTTTCCGTCCTTGTCCAGATCTGTCAGTTCCACATTAGGATCGCCGGCCAGCACTCCGTTTTCTCCCCGGCTGATCGCCTCCATAATGGCATTCCTGTCCGCTTCATCAATCCTCCCGTCCCTGTTGGCGTCTCCGATCAGCAATACGCCCGGATGGGGGCTGCCTTCTTTATAGTCAAAGCCGTCCAGGTTTACGAAGCCCGTATGGATTTCCGCCGTCCGAATATCCCCGTCCACTACAATATCCTGTTCATAAGGAAGAAACCCGAAACCGGCTCCGCCGCGTTCTTCCACTTTCAGCCGGTAAGTACCTGGCAAAAGCCCGTCAAACAATATTGTGTGGGCGTCCGCTTCCCGTCCGAGATCTTCTTCTTTCTCAGCTATTACATTTCCGTCTCCGCTTTCCAGCCTGACCGTCAAAGCAATCTTTTGCGATGCGTCGATCGGAAGTACATTTCTCAATATCACTTCCGCCCGTCCTTTTGCATCGGAAGGCGCATATTCCTTATTCCATTCTTCGTCATCCGCGGAAGAAACCGGCGTTTCCGTACCCGGTATTTCTGTTCCCGGCACTTCCGTACCGTCCGGCGTTGTATCGTCCTTTATTGTACCATCGGGTATTATTCCATCCGGCGTTTTATTATCCGGTATTCCTCCAACTCCCGGCATTCCCGTATCACCGGGTGCCGCCGTATCGCCCGGTACCGTGTTATCCGGCGCTGTCCCCGGAGTAGTTCCCGTTCCGTTTGTCGTTCCTCCCCCCGGCGTGTTTTCTGTTCCGTTCGTCGTTCCATCCCCCGGTGTGTTTTCCGTCCCGGTTATCGTTCCTTCCCCCGGTGTGTTTTCCGTCCCGGTTATCGTTCCTCCCCCCGGCATGTTTTCCGTCCCGGTTATCGTTCCTCCTCCCGGCATGTTTTCCGTTCCGTTCGTCGTTCCTCCTCCCGGCGCATTTTCCGTCCCGGTTATCGTTCCTCCTCCCGGCGCATTTTCCGTTCCGTTCGTCGTTCCTTCCCCCGGCGTGTTTTCCGTTCCGTTCGTCGTTCCTTCCCCCGGCGTGTTTTCCGTTCCACCTATCGTTCCTCCTCCCGGTGTGCTTCCTGCATTGTCCGGCTTTGCGTCCGGTGCCGCTCCCGGCACGTTTCCGTTATCCGGTATGGTTCCGTTCACTGCATCCGTTGGCCCCGGAACGGCTTTCGCCCCTGCCGCATCTCCTTCCGGCGGAACATACAAAGTTCCCCCTTCATTCTGCCTCTCTTTTTGTACACTCGCCCCGTTCGGATCCGCTGCCCGAACCGGAAGAATCCATGCTGCAACCAGGCAAAATGCCAGCAGCCAGGCTATCTTTCGTTTCATATTCTTTCTCCCTTTCCTTTCGTAAAAGCATACTTTTCAGCAATAAAATAAACCAGCTTTTCATGAGGCATAAAATACCTCTCCCATTCATTGAGAAATTCTTTCCCCGACAAATCCCTTTCCTGCGATTGTTTCCTGATGTCCGCCAAAGCCTTTACCATCCCGACGATCTCTTCCTTGCTCAGATCCCCGCTGTCTGCCAGAAAATCATAGCTGATGCGTATCTCTTCCCCGCAAAAAACATCATCTATCAGCCGATATGCCATTTTCCAGTTTTCTGCATCCAAAAAACATAGCTTTCTGATAAAAATAAATTTATCCGCATACCGTAGGTAGGATTTTCTGCACACCTCATTTTCCAAGTCATCCAATATCCTTTTCCACTGCCCATTCTGCTCTCTGATAATGAGTTCTTCCGCCGTTTCAAAGAAACTGCGCGCCTCCGGGATCTCATTCTTTCCTCCATTCTCATAATGCAGGAAGCAGCAGTGCGGAAACTCCACATCCCAATCCTCTCCCAGCCTTTCTTTCAGCTTTTCCAGAGCATTCCTGCAATTTTGCCATTCGAGAGTGTCCGTTTCGTTGACCTTTATCAGCCTTACACTGCCCTTCCCCTTCAGCACCAGGTTCTTTTCCGCATATGCACGTGCCGCCGGCGTCAGGGAATATATCACATATTTTTCCTTTTTATATATCTCCAGCAGTTCCACCTCGCACCGCTTCATTCTTTGCAGAATATTGCTGAGCGCGCTGGATGTCAGATCCATTTTTTCCGCAATTTCCTTATTGGTCATCGTATGATCCACCAATAGCAGCATGATCCGGGCCATCTGCTTTGTTAAAAACCGGCGGATCAATGCCTCTGACTCATCTGTCAAAGATAGATGACTCACATTATCTTCATTTTCTTTTTTCAAATCAATTTTCCGAATAATATCTCCATCCATCGCATTGTACCTATTTCCTTCTGCATCTCAATATATCCTATTTATCCTCACAATATCTACGCCATTTCATACTATCACAAGATAACTCATATTTCAATAATAAATGACTCACGAACGCAGAAATCAATTTTTATAAACGCCATGGCGGAGGAAGCCAAACGGGGCTGGGGAAGCGGAACAGGGCGGTGGGAAACGGAGCCGGAAGAAAGGGCGCAAAACCTACCACCAACCGCCGAAATAGTGCAAACGGTTTTGCCGTTAGAACGGAAATTGTTTTTTGTAATTGAGTATGGTATAATTTTCCCCAATATAAAACAATAAATCGAAATTTAAAAGTGAGTTAAAATATTATGGATTTAAAAAAATAGAAAATTTTATGCAACAATGAATGATTTTATGACGAATTGATGCATGCTATGGAGGAAAAAATGAAAACTGGCATCAAAAAGCAAAAGGTAAAATTTATCGTGACTGATGAATATAGAGAATGGATTGCCTTGATTAAAGACAGGATTAAGAACAGTCAGATTAAAGCATCTATTAAAGTCAATAGAGAACTATTAGAACTGTATTGGCATATTGGCGAGGATATAGTAAATCGGCAGAAACATTCAAAGTGGGGAGAAGGTCTTTTGCGGCAAATGAGTATTGACTTAAAAAACACCTTTCCTGATATGGCGGGATTTTCAGAAACGAATTTGAAAACGATGCGGTTATGGTATCGCTTTTATGCAGAAGCTGTAAATGGTCAACAAGTTGTAGACGAATTGAGGTGTGATGATATTTTCCGGCTGATAACAACAATTCCGTGGGGACATAATCAGCGTATCATTTTTAAATGTAAAGATGTACGTGAAGCTGTTTTTTATGCACAGTATACTTTGGAAAATAATTGGAGTCGAGATGTATTGGAACATCAGATTGAAAGCGGATTATATGAACGTAAGGGAAGAGCCATTACGAATTTTAAGGATAAACTTCCTACTAAAGCTTCAGATTTGGCAATACAAACGTTAAAAGATCCATATAGTTTTGATTTTTTATCGATGCGGGATGATTATGATGAAAAAGAATTGGAAAATGCTCTGGTAAATCAGATTACACAGTTCTTGTTAGAGTTGGGAACAGGTTTTTCCTATGTGGGACGTCAGGTTCATTTACAGGTTGGGGAGCGTGAATTTTATATTGATTTGCTGTTTTATCACATAAAACTTCATTGTTATGTTGTTGTAGAACTTAAAACAAAGAGATTTGAACCGGAGTATGTTGGAAAATTAAATTTTTACGTTACAGCAGTAAATAAGCAATTAACAGGAAATGGCGATAATCCGGCAATAGGTTTGATTATTTGCAAGGATAAGGATAATGTTGTGGCGGAATATTCTTTGGAAGAAGTTTCACAGCCGATTGGTATTACAGGGTATGAATTAAGCAATGCGCTCAGCAAAGAATATCAACATAGTCTTCCTACAATAGAAACGCTGGAGTCTGAAGTCGCAAAAATGATGGATACAAAATAGTCTGCAAGTTGTAAACTATTTTGTATCCATGCCGTTTAGTGCTAAACTATCAGAAAGATAATCAAGAGGCTGTAAAAAATTTTGTGTCTATGGGTAAAAATCTTTTTTGATAAAAATTAGATATGTAGACATTTGCTGTCGAATCGTATTGGTTTTATGTTGTCGAATTTCTTCCTTGATAATAGTATTGCCAGTCTGCTTATGTTTATACATGTATTTTGATTTTTCTGCATACCAATCAGGCATTAGCAGCAGAAATACGTTATGTGGGCGCTGCCCACACCCGGCCTCCGGAATAAGACTGGATATTTCTGGAAATACTGCTAATGCCGATGGAATAAGGCCGGGACGTTTCTTGATAGGATATGCTGTCCCGGCTTTTTCTTTTTAAAGGTACTGGGTGATC
>OFEZ01000195.1_pt1 | contig 46831 bp, 40 predicted proteins | sample 1521241 | NCBI WGS metagenome assembly OFEZ01 (sample SAMEA3504099, study PRJEB24116) | mouse gut metagenome | biome: mouse gut; feature: mouse-associated habitat; material: faeces | place: Denmark | collected 2011
GATATTGGGCAAGCCAGAAAAGAAAATAAGTGTTTCGTCCACGCCCGGGCTATTTTTGTTTCCAGACATACGACAAAAATGTCCGAGGGCTACTATTTGATATAAAAAATTGGAAAAATCCTAACAGTAAAATATAAAATGCAAAAAAAATAAAAATCTTCCGTTTTTATGTAACAAAATGCAAGTCTTATTCGTTTTAGTGTGAAAAGAGAGAAATGGAGGAGAGGAAAAATGAAGCAAAAAAGAAAGGTGGGTAGAATCTGGATAGGGATATGTCTGGCGCTGTGCATTTTTATCAACAGTACTTTGATAGGATATGCAACCCGGGGTGCGTCAACGATGAGTATAGACGCAACGAAAACAGTTACATTAGGCAGATCTTCCGGTATGGCAACGGCATCCTGTAAAGTAACCGGAAATATGTCTAGAGTCACCAAGATTACAGTAGTAATGTCTTTGCAGAAGCAAAATAACAGTGGTACATGGACTACTGTGAAATCATGGAGCGGAACGGCAAATAATTATTATTATAATTTTGCAAAAAACATTTCAGTATCCAGAGGAGCCTATAGGGTGAAGGCCAATGTAACTTGCTATAGAAGGTCGGTATCGAAAACGTCAACACATTATAGCGGAACAAAATCATATTAAGAAAGGACAAGGGACATACGAATGAGAAAACGAGAGGGACTATTTTATAATTGGCAGCGAATCGTTGCTGCAATATTGATTGTTGCTGTATCGATGACTTCATTGTCATTTGAAAGTCTGGCGCGAGAAACAGGGTCGCAGGAAGAGCTTCAAACAGAAGAAGTTCAGGAAATGAAAGACTATGAAGTTGGCAAAGACAATGTCATCGAATCCGAAAGCACTGAAAATTCTACGACATATGATATCGGAGATGGATTACGCGTCACGGAATTCTATGCACAGGATGTACGTTTTCGGGATGAAGAAGGGGAGCTTGTCGATTATGATGCATCATTGGTAGAGGTCAATCAAGAGACAAGTGAACTGGGAAATATGCTTGATTCTTATGCATATGAGAATAAAGAAGGGGATATGAAGCATTATTTTCCGGAAAATCTGACAGAAGAAACGCCGCTTTTGATGGAAAAAGGAGAGAAGCAAATTCGGTTTGTACCGATGGAAGCAACTGTACAATTTCAGGTTCCAGAGACGCAGCCGGTTCATCTTCTGACGGAAAAAGTAGAAGATATCTATACAGAAGAAGAGATGGAACCAATCAAAACTTACTATATATCTGCGGATGAAAATGTAAGTTTCGAGTATACGTCTCTTGAAAATGGTATCAAGGAAGAAATTATTTTGAAGTCCAGACCAGAGAACAATGAGTTTTCTTTCTTGTTAGAGATTCCGGGAATGACGATACGGGAGAATATCGTAGGCGGTGGAATGACCATTTATGCAGATGGAAAAATCGCAGCAGGAATCCAGGAACCTTATATGAATGATGCGACTGGAGAAGCCTACAGCGAAGACGTTGCATACTCATTGGAAACATTGGATGAAGAGGAAGGTCGGTATCGGATTACCATGACGGTGGACGAAGCCTATCTGGATGATGAAGAACGTGTATATCCAGTAACGATCGATCCAACTATTATATGGAACAGTGATTCCCAGATGAGCGAAGTGTATGCACTTAGCAGTTATCCAAGCTACAATTACCTGGAGTGGGATGTGACATCATTTTATTTGGGAAAAGGCCAGCAAGGCGTATCCAGAGCCTTTTTGATGTTTGGAGATTTGAGCAAGATTTCCAAACGCTATGTTAAAAAAGCAACACTTACACTGACGGAAGCAGGCGGCTCCATAGCAGGCAAGACAATTCAGGCATACCGTGCAGCAAAATGGTGGGAATTAGATAAGCTTACATGGAATAATCAGCCAGGAACAACCGGCGGCGTGGTGGGAAGTGTAACAACCAAAGGATTGTATGGCAAGACAGAAATGAATCTGACGTCACTTTTCCAGAATTATGCGGACCGTACTTATACCGATTACGGTTTGGTTCTGAAAAATGCCAATGAAAGCAGCAATAGTTACTTTGCAAAATTCTTTGGCATGCGTCATGCGACGGCAAGTTATCGTCCGAAATTAACGATAGAATATTATGACCGCCCAGCGAAACCGGTTTCCGTAAAAGCAGTACCGGAATATGTCAAGGCAGGCGAAGCGACAAAGATAGAATGGGCAGGGATTACGTCGGGAGAACTTAGCTATATCCAGTATCGAAGTGCAGAGTATGACGAGAAAACGAAGAAAGAAATAAAGGCAGAGACCGGATATTCGACAAGTACAAAAATCGGTACGACTGCGAATGGAAGCGGAAATGTTATAGTAGGAAAATCCGTGCCATCCGGTTCTTATAAGACATATAAGGTTGCAGTCCGAGGAGTAGGAAAAAGCAGTGCATTAGGAGAAGAGAACGCAACAATTGTAAAAGTTGACAATGCACCGCCAAAAGGCAATATCAAAGTCCTGGCAAGCGGGACCGCACAAGAGACAGACCTTTTGCAGGATACAGTAGAAATCATTGGGGAAGTAGATGGAACCGGTTCTCCGATCAAGACAAGTTCTATGAAGCTATATGACAGCAAAGGGGAGTTTGTACAGGATATTTACACGAATTCGACCCAATCCAAGATACAAAATGTCTTCACTCCGGATATTCCAAACGGAAGCTATACACTAAAGCTTACGATGGAAGATTCCGTAGGGTTTACCGCTGAAGTACAAAAACCGATTCGGATTGTGAATCAGTTATCGGCGCCAATCGTAAGACCAAAGATGTCAAATAACGGAGCGGTAGACATAGACTGGGAATTCACATACGCCGCTGCCGAAGTAGCAGGAATCGCCTATAAACTTCCGGGAAGCGAAGAATGGGTGACCGTAGAAAACGAAGAAGCAAAGACAAGTGGAACGATCAGAGTGCAGCTGCCGGATGAAGAAGGCACATATAATGTAGAAGTATGCGGAGTGGATATACTCGGGAACCGAGGAGAAGCGGCAACCGCAAAATGTACCATAGATAAGACAAGACCGGTTGCAATATTAAATAGTGCGGACAGAGGACTCATCTATGGAACTATTTCGGACGAAAATCTGGCAGAGTGGAGAATATTCTTAAGATACCAAGGAACTACTGCGGATCAGGTTCTGCTGCAAGGGAAAAGTGCAGTTGAGGATGGATACATCGGTCTGTTTGATACAAGCATTTTAGTGGTAGGACAGACATATAAATTATGTCTTGAAGTTTTTGATAAAGCAGGAAATAAATCAGAAACAGATATTTTCGTATTCCGTCAAGGAGAGATTAGTCAGCCAGAACGAGTAAGTCCTGACTTTATCATTAAACGCCCAAGATATACGGCACATACAGCAAAGCATATTGTATTTCCGGCGAATATTGACAAGATTGAACTGGAAAAATGGCCGTCAGCTTCCAGTGTGCCAGCCGGAACTACCAGATGGTATTGTGATGGAGAGCTGGTAAGTTCGGATCGTATTTGGAACAGTAATCTTCCAAGTGTTGAAAGCGGTTCGCACAGTATTTTGGCAGTAGTGGATAATGGAATGAATTTATATTACAGCCAACCACGAATTAAAAATAAAGAGATTATTCCAATCAGGACGAGTGATGACATACGACTGCCAGATGGATGTGTTGCATTCAAATTAAATATGGGAGACCAGGCGGGGCATGTCAGATTATACATAGAAGGGCTGGGGATATTTGATACTTTTTCCAGCACGAGGTATGAGATTGCAAGATTAGGAGATGGCCGAAAGGCAACTGCGGATATGGTAAGGATAACCGCGATGGGAGGAGACCTCAGTACGCTTGGCTGGACATTAGAGGTAGACTGTATCGACGGAGAAACATTCGAGTTATCTCCTGCTGAAAATTACCATCCATATGAAGCGGGTGTGAAAGATAAGCTGAATTACAAAACCTATCTGGAATGGGACGGTATTCAGGGGACTTGGCCGGAGAATGTGACTTATGAAGTATACCGTGGACAGGATGAAGGATTTGTTCCATCTGCCGATAATCTTGTAGCTTCTAATCTGAAAGCAAACTATTGGGCAGAGATGAATGTCAACTATTCACAGACATTTTATTATCGGATTCGGGCAGTCGAAAAGGATGGTGCCGGAAATATCATAAGAGCCAGCAGCTTTTCCGAAGAAGTAGCGAGTACCGTTATTGATGCAGATGAATATGTTAAACGCCTTGGATTAAAAGAATACTGGGAATATGCAGAGTTTGACACACCATCGGGAAACGGAGCAATTGAAAAAAGTAAGGGGAATCTTGTGTATACACAAGTGGATACAGAGATTCCAAACGAACAGCTTCCGGTCATGCTGGAGCGTACCTACAACAGTCAGTCCTCCGAGAAAACCGCGTTTGGAGTGGGCTGGACCCATAGTTTTGATATGGAATTAGTCAACATCTGTAAAAACGATTCCCTGGATTTTAAAAATATCGTTCTAAAAGATGGAGACGGCACACTGTATTTCTATAGTCAGAAAGACGATGGAGCCTACATTTCCTCCATGGGAAAATACACGGAACTGAAAAAGGAATCCAAGACCGAAGAAGTAGAACTTCCGGACAAAACCGTAGGAGTCAAGGACAAGAAGAAAAAAGTCAAAGTGGTCAGTGAGTTCACGATGAAAACAAAAGACAATGTAGAATACCGCTTCAACTCCAGCGGTCAGCTGATCTACATGTCAGAAGCAAACGGGAATTTCCTGTTGTTTGAATACGAGACAAATAAAGGTCTTCTTGCAAAGGTCATTACAAGTAAAAACTTAACGATGGAATTTGACTATTACACGGAAGCAGATTTTATCAAAGGCAAAGCAAGGCCGGATGTCCTTACGGTAAAAGAAGTCCGTCTGCCGGATACCAGTAAGGTAAATTACGAATATAGTGACGGAAGGTTGTCAAAGGTAGTAAAAACCGGAACGGACCAGACCTCTACCAGGGAGTGGACGCTTGGATACAATGCAGACAGGCAGCTGACGGATATATCGGATGCCTGCGGAAATATTTACGCCATAGAATATGATGGGAAAAAGGCAGATAAGATCATATATCCAAACCAGGAAGCGATTGCCCTTGAATATGACACCGAGCATAATAAGACAACCGCGTACAAAGAAGTAAACGAGAACGACAAAACAGAGCGCATTTTGCTGGAAACGAATACATTCGAGCCTTCTTCCGGTAACAGCATCCAGATGGTAGACAGCAAGGGAAGTTCTGTCACCTATGAATATACAGACAATCTGCGTACAAAATCGATCTATTCTACCGTATATCAGGAATTAGAAGGGCAAAAAGTCGTAGAAAAGACAACAGAAAAAACAGATACGACAAAATATTCCAACAGGGAAAGTATCACAGAAGAAGTGGATGAAGATGGTGTTAAATGTACGTATATTTATGATCAGAATGCACCAGAGCATTTAAGAGATTATCCGGTTGGATATCAGGAAGTGAATGCAGAAGGATATTTTGTCTTAGATGAAAGATACACCTATGACAGCTATGGAAATGTCATCCGTTCTTATGATGCCATTGACGGACGTGTCGTAGAGACGACTTATTATGAAGTGGATGATCCGACAGCCGGCAAGATAAAAGGTGAGATTAAGTCCGAGCGTGAGTATTATATCAATGACAGCGCCAACGACACCTCTACGGAGACGACCTATACCTATGATGCAGCAGGCAAGAAAACAGAAGTACAGACAGAAAAATCCGGTCAGTACACGGTAACTACCACAACCGTATACGACATCATGGGGCGTGAAATCAGTTCCACAGACACCATGGGAACAGCTGCCACGACGGAATATGATCCATTTGGACGTGTGAAAAAAATTACCGTAAAGCAGGGTGAAATTACAGATGTCATCACATATGAATATGATGCCAACGGCACGCGTATAAAGGAAGTTGCGGAGGACGGAACGGTCTATACTTATGGCTATGACAATATGAACCGCCTGGTAAAGGAAGGAATCCAGAAAGATGACTTGTCAAAGAACTGGACGACAGAGTATAGCTATGGCAGCGTGGAAATCAACACCGGGAAAGGAAAAGAAACGGTAAACCATGTCTTGATCACAACGGAAAAGAATCCGGATGGCGAGATTATGGAAGTCACTTACACGGATACCTTTGGCAAGATCATTCGCCAGAAGAAAGATGGTCTGTATGTAGACTACGATTATGATACGGATGGAAATGTAGTGGCAAGCTGCCAGCTTGGAACAGATCCGGATAATGAGAATCCGATTGTTACAGCCTATCTGTATGATAAAAATGGAAATGCCGCAGGCCAGATATTGAATCCGGGATATGATGCAGAAACGAATGCATTTACCGTGACAAGCGATTCGCTGACACAGCAGATGACCTATGACAGTACCGGAAATGTACTGACTACGACAGATGGAGAAGGCAATACGACCTCCTATACCTACGATGCGAACAGAAGACTGACATCCGTGACGGAACCGGAGATCGCAGGAGAAGCCGCAAGTGTAACGAGATATCAGTACGATCAATTTGATACCTCAAGTAAGAACGGAAATACGCAGAATATCGTGACCGACGCGCTTGGAAGAACTTCGGTAACCACTTACAACATCACGATGCAGCCAGTCAGCATAGCGGATAAGGGCAATGGAAGCGTATCTGCAATCAGCACCAGTTACACCTATGACAGTAAAGGACGTACCTCGAAAGAGACAGACAGCCTTGGTACAAGCCGTATCTTTGATTATGACGGAAAAGACCGTGTTACTACGGTACATTACAAAAATGCATCCGGTGCGGAGGTGCTGCGTACCAACTACACTTATGATAAATCTGACAATGTGACTACGATGCTGGATTATACCGTAAGCGGAACAACGGCAACCTTATACCGTTATACCCAATTCAAGTATGACCGATTGAAACGTTTGACCGGTGTAACCGAATTAAATACGAATAAAGCGCCAACTGCAATTACGGCAGCTGAAAAAGAAGCGCATACAACGAAGTATAACTATGATATTGACGGCAATTTATTATCGGTCGTTTATCCACAGCTTGACTGGAAGGTTGCAGCCCTGGAATACAAATACGATACGAATAAATGGCTGCAAGGAATAGAGGCAGTATGGAAGGATGGAAAGAAAGCCATCATTCGTACTTATGAATATGATGCGTATGGAGCAGTTTCGGCAATCAAGGATTACCGCGCTATCTCAGATACCGGTGAAAGAGTAGAAAATCCGGCGTATACCACCTGCAGTTATACTTATGATGACTGCCGAAGACCGGCAACGATGTCTTATATGGACAGCACCGAGCCTGGAACGGTAAAAGAATCTTATACGTATTCTTATGACAAAAACAGCCGGCTTGTAGAGGAAACCATCCAGAACCTGTATCCGCAAAGCCCATCAGATTGTCAGAATGAAGTGCGCAGATACAGTTATGATGCGAGAGGACGCCTTATCAAGACCGAAGTAGAAGACTTGTTAGATGCAGCAGACAGCTATGTTACTACCTATACCTATGACGCAGTCGGCAACCGCCTGACAGAGGAAAAGAGCAGCGCAGGCACAGCGGAAACGACACGGTATACCTATAACAGCCTCAATCAGCTTTTATCCAGTGAGACAAAGAAGGCAGATGGAACCGTAACAGAGTCTAAGAACTATCAGTATGATGCGAACGGTAATCGGCTGAAGGCAGCAGACAGCATCAGCAAAAAAGAAACGCAGAATACCTATGACCCGGCAGGCAGACTTTCCACATGCACTGTAAGAGAAAACGGCAAGACCATCACCCAGCAGACGAATAAGTACAATGGCTCCGGTACACGCATCCAGAAATCCGAAAATGGAACGGCGACAAATTACTATTATAGCCAAGGCAGTGTCCTCTATACCGAAGATGGAAGCGGCAAAGGGACAAGCCTGAATCTGCATGGAACAGCAGGAAATATCATTGCGACAGGAAGAAAGACAGGTAGTGGTGAAGGATATTACTATTACCACAAAGATTCGGCAGGAAGCATTACGAATCTTAGGGACGCATCCGGAGCGAGCATCGTCTCCTATCAATATACGGACTTTGGACAGACAAGTATTTACGGAAACGCAGACTTTTATAACGAAATCTGTTATAATGAAGCTATCTATGATAGAAGCACAGGACTTTACTATCTAAATGCCAGATACTATGATCCGGAAGATGGAAGATTCCTAAGCCGCGACAGCTACCGCGGAAATATTAAGAAGCCATCCACGCTTCACCTGTATGCGTATTGTGCAAACAACCCGGTAAACTACGAAGACCCAAGCGGACATATCGCCATTTCCAGAATTGTCGGTGGAATTGTCGGAGCAGCGGCAGGTATCTTTGCAGGAAGCAAGATTGCGAAGAAGACCAAGGCAAAAGGCTGGAAGAAAGTAGCGATTATTGCCGGATGCGCAATAGGCGGAGCAGTAGTCGGGGCAGTCGTGGGACCAAAGGTTGCTAAAGTTGCCAAGAAAGCAGTTAAGGTAATAAAAAAGAAACTGCCAAGTAAGACGAAGATATCCAAAGTAAAAAAGGCAGTAGAAAAGCCGAAAAAAGCAGTTAAAAAGGCAGTTTCAAAGGTGAAGCAGGCTATTTCGAAGGGCAAAAGTAAGCTGTCAGACGTGAAGAGTAAGTTAAAAGCAAAAAGGCCTGGGGGAAAGAAAAATTATAGTACGAACAAGGGAGCTAAATATGAAATTACTTGGAATAAAAATATTAATGCGACTCAAGAAGTAATTGAAGGAACAAATATTCCAAAATCTTTTACTATAAAGGGAATGAAAGTAAATGGAAATGAAGTATGGGTACATGGTAATGCAACCAAACATATGGGGGAATTTGTTAAATCGGCAAAAAGCTCAATTATGGTTGAAAATGAATTATTGTTAAGCTTTCAAGATTCTTTGACAAAAGTATTGCCAAAAGTACAGCTAGGTAGAAACTTTTTCAATATTGGCGGATGGGAAATTGGTATAAACGGAGACACGGGAGTTATATATCATGCATTGTACAAATAGGAGGTCAAGAAATGTATTTAAAGCAAATAGGCATTGGAAAAGAATCAAAAACTAATATAGCCTTTGAAAAAGTAGTTGATGATTTATTGATGATATCAATAATTAATGATTTCCAGAATGATGAGATACTAAGTTATTGGAGATTGACTAAGGTGACGGGGATTCCCCCTTTAGAAATTGGAATAAATTGTAAGAGTAATTATTTAGCTAGTATAACTTTTTATATTGACGCTACATATAAGGTAGAACATGACAGCGCTAATGTTGTTGTGGAAAGGGGAAATGTTCTAGTTGATGCATCTATCTTTACTCATACAAATGAATATTTTGATGTTTGCCAAAGTTATTCTGTTCAACTGAAAAATGATGCACTTCATTGTTTTTTTGAAAGGGGTACATGTTTCAAGAACTCATATAAAACGGATAAGCTTGAAATTTTCGTGGATAGTGAGAATCGAATAGTTGGATTTGCTATATGTGATTTGTCGAGCGAACAAATCGATATGATTAAGAGTTTATAGTAGTCTTTGATTTTAAAAGTAGTTGATGTTGATTGAGTAGAACAAACTTCTCCTTAAGTCCTCTTGACCAACCCAAAACAATAAAAGAGCACTCTCTGTTAAGAACCATGCCACGAAAGTGGTGCGAAGCATTCTTTACAGACTAAAGGAGAATATATGGAAAAGAAGGAATTTAAAAAACTACTAAGTAACATTTTGAAGCAATATGGATTTTACTATACTAACAAAAGATATTACCTTAGTAATAATGAATTGATAATCGTGATTGATACTCAAAAATCTAATTTTGAAAATAGTTATTATTTAAACTATGGAATTTTAATTAAAGAAATAAATCCAGATTTAGAATATCCAAAAGAGTATTTATGTGATATAAGAGGAAGATTCATTTTCAAGAAAGATAGCAAGATAGTGGGTGGTTTTAACCTTGAGGATGGAAAAGAGGATGAATTAAAACAATCTATTTCAGAAACAGTTGAAAATCTTTTATTACCTGTATATGAGGTGGGAGTAAGCGAATATTACAAAATTTCGTCTGAAAGTCTTTCTATGGCAACATTAAAAACTAAGAAATATCTAGGAATAGAATAGACGATAACTCAAGTGAATGGTAAGTATACGATTTGACGTCTACGGTGTTTAGAGTTCAGCGATGATTATTCTGAGGAGCTAATGGAATTAGCGTGGATTAATGATGATATTTTAAGTGCAATCGAAATTATTGAAAAAATTTTAGACAGAGAGCACAATACACAAAGTAAGGCAACATCAATAAAGTGGCAATATTGTATAATCAAAAGCTTATTAAATGAAAAATTAAGTTTTGAGGAATTATCTAGTAAATTGGATGTAATTTATGCCGATTTTGATTATCCCGAGGATATGGAAAAGTTTATTTCTTACATGCCAATAAAAGATGATTATAATCCTACTGAGCATACGAGAGAAGAAAATGAAAAAAGGATACTTAAAAAAGTGTATGATTTTCTTGTAAGAAAAAAGAATGAATTGATAAGACGTATTTGATTTTACATCCGGATTAATCTGGGATCTTACAAGGCAAGAAAATAAAAAGTATTAGTATTTAAAAGTAGTCTGATTTTGAGGAGGAAGAGAAAAGTATAATGCAGGTTTATCGAATGGGATCTTATATACTTACATTTGTTCAAGTGATGGCGGTTCCTCTTTGGCTCTCAGCTCAAAGTTATATGAAAGACACAGTTGAGGAAAGTAAAAAGAATCCAGGAAAAAGCAGATGGATGGTTGGCGGTCCTCTTTTGGTGATAATTATGATGGGAACAATGCTTTTGCAGATACCTGCGAGTGTGAATGAAGTTTATGAAGTATATCAAGGAGTTGTAACAGAATGTAAAAAATATCAGTATGGCATATCGTTGGGAGATTTCAATGGTTATATGGTAGTGTGTATAGATTCTGATACGCAGAAGGAAAAAGTATTTGATCAGTTAGCTTCAAAAAATATAGAAGTGGGAGATCAGGTAGAAGTAAGAGAATACATAGCTTATAGTATTCCGGTTAAGATAAACGGTATAGAGACAGATTATGAGAAAGAGGGACCTTATATTTGGGGAGATGTTGCAACAGATAGGGGTACCATGACCATTATAATAATGACAATGGTACTGATTCATTTCGTGCAATATATACGAAACAGAAAAATACGTTGCATGACAAGAAAAGGCATTGTTTTTTGGAAGCTGTGGCATTGTGGATCAAGTATGTTTTCGATATTGTTATGGGGCTGGGTTTGGATACCAGTTAAAAGTATGTTAATTGGTAATATAGTAGGATATGCTTTGTGTGTGTTGTATGGAGTCGGAGAAGTATGCAGATACTTATATTTATTAGAAAAACGAGGGTATGTGTGGACGGACGAGCGCAAAAAAGCTAAAAAGGAGGCTGAAATTGAAGAGAAAGCAGCAAAGTTAAAAGAAGAACAGCAAAGGCAGTTGGTACAGTTCCAAACATTAAATTATACGAGAGCAAAGAGATACTGCGAGTATAAATATGCCAAGAAGAAAAGAGAACGAAATGAAATGTTGTTAGCATTGGAAATTACTTGGAGTATGGGTGCCTTTATAGTGGTTACGCTTATGGATTCTCAAGTGAAATGGCTGATTACAGGAGGTGTAATTCTTCTTTTCCTAATCACGCCAATCCTTCTGTTTCGAAGATTTGCCAAAAAGAATGGGTGGCTTCAATCGGCAGCGGAGTATGGAGTGGAATATGCGGTAACAATGTTGGATATTCATGAAGAAAAAATATTTGTCTATACGGATGGTCAGGAGGAAATTTGTAAAATGGAGTTTGACGATGAAGTAAAGGCTAAGGATGGCACTTTGGTTGTGATCGTTCGAACAAAAGCAAAAGGAAAGACGTTTACTGAGACTATGGAGACGTGGGATTACATATCAGTACCAAAGGAGTAAGAGGACAAAAGGACAAGGTTAGGAGGAATTAGAATGGAACGATTACAACAGATGAGCATAAAAACAAGTATAAAATATCAGGAGTATAAGTATAAACTGTTGAGGAGAATGTGTTTTATGCTTTTGGCGGGTGTACCGCTGATGATATTATGTACAGGTGTAATATATATTGGAGTTGTAGAGGAGTATAAAAATCTGTCTTTTGTGATAGGTGGTTTGGGAAGTGCTGGACTTATAGTTTGTACATATATATTCCGAAAAACAATGAATGAATTCAAGGATGAGCCAGAGGTACCATATGAATATGCGATTGTTCCATATAAGACTGAAGAGAAACAGATAAAGGTTGAGGGGCCAGATGGGGAAATATATCGTTTTGGGATAGCAAGCTCTGCAAGAACGCGTTATTTGAGAAGCGGGGAAATCGTGTTTATACGTGTTCCTTGGAGTGGACACATTGTTCTGGAGGAAAGAGAAGTATGGGACAAGATAGAAAGCTGATTTGTGGATGAAAACAGGAAAACAAGAGGAGGACAAAAGAATGAGTGAACAAAAGAACATGAATGAATGGAATGAAACAACAAATGAAAACGGACAGATGGACAGAGCAGGAAATGGAACAGAAACAGTGAACTATGAGTATGATGCGAATTATTCTGCAGCACCGAATGTACAGGAGGCGCCGAAGGAAAGAGTGGTGCTTGGAATTATTGGAGCATTTGCAGGAACATTGATTGGTGCGGTGTGTATTGTATTGCTTGGTCAGTGGGGATACATAGCTTCCATTTCCGGTGTGATTATGGGATTCTGTGCTTTGAAAGGTTATCAGATACTTGGCAAGGGATTCAGCGTAAAAGCAATTGTCATCTGTGCGGTACTTATGATTGTGATGGTATATCTTAGCAACTGGGCTACGTATGCACTTTTAGTGGCAGAAGTATACGAAGTGGATGCCATAACATCGTTTATGTCGGTACCGATGCTGCTTAGCGAAGGTGGAATTGATAGTGGAATGTACTATAAAGATTTGGGGATGATTTATCTCTTTACGGCACTTGGAGCAGTACCGACATTGAAAGATCATTTTAAAAGATAGTTTTTGAAAAAGAAGCTGGTGTGCGAGGTATTTGCACAGCAGCTTCTTTTGATGAAAGGATATTCCATATGTGGTTGATCCTTGCCTAGTGCTGTTGGACATTTTTTCATTTCGCAGATTCCCTATGCCCACCGTATTGGTCATGAATGTCCACACAACAAGCTTTATACCCCAAAATCTCGCAAAAGTTTGAAGAAATTGGACTTTTCAGCTTGCGACTTCGCAAATTTTTCCCAACGAGTGGGCATATCCATATAGTTTTGCGCATCTGTGTCCAACCCGCTTCACATAAATTTCTTGAATTCAAGACTCTTTCCTGTACACTTTCATAAACCAATTTGCTATGGTTGAATTGTTGCTTTTGGACAAGCAAATATTTACGGAAACACAGACTTCTATAATCGCTACATAAAAAAGTGCAAACGTACAAAAAATAGTAATGACTATTGAAGTAAAAATAATTTAGCGGTAAAATAATATTACCAAAATTCGTGCAATGCACAAAAACAAGGAGTTATACTATGGAGATTAAGAGAGATTCATACCTTGAACAGTTAAAGATAAGAAAAGATAACGGAATGATTAAGATTATCACAGGAATCAGGAGAGGCGGCAAATCATTTCTGTTATTTGTATTGTTTAAGAAATATTTATTGGAAAGTGGTATAGATAATGACCACATCATTGAGATTGCATTGGATGGCATTGAAAATGAGGAGCTGAGAGATCCAAAGAAGTGTTATCAGCATATTAAAGATGCAATGAAAGATGAACAGAAGTATTATCTGCTCTTGGATGAAGTACAGCTTATGCCACGATTTGAGGAAGTGCTGAACAGCTTGCTTCGTATCAGCAACATTGATGTGTATGTAACCGGCAGTAATTCTAAATTTTTATCTAGCGATATTGTAACTGAATTTAGGGGCAGAGGAGATGAAATCAGAATTTATCCGTTGTCTTTTGCAGAGTTCTATGCGGCTTTTGATGGAGATTATGATGATGCTTGGGAGGAATATATGATATATGGTGGTTTACCACAGGTGGCACAATTCTCTGTGGAACGCCAAAAGGTTGAGTATCTTAAAAATATTTTTACCAATGTTTATATCAAGGATGTGGTAGAGCGAAACAGGATTCAAAATGTTGATGAAATGGGCACTTTGGTAGATATTCTTGCTTCTGCCATAGGAGCACCTACCAATCCAACCAAAATATCAAATACTTTCAAAAGTGAAATAGGCATTAATTATAGCAATAAAACTATATCCAACCATATAGATTATCTTGCAGAAGCATTTTTGATTTCTAAAGCGGACCGATATGATATTAAGGGTAGAAAATATGTAGGAGCAAATCTGAAATACTATTTTTCGGATGTTGGACTTAGAAATGCCAGACTGAATTTCAGACAGCAGGAGCCGACTCATATTATGGAGAACATTGTTTATAATGAACTGCTTGTGCGTGGTTACAATGTGGATGTTGGTATTGTGGATGTATTTGCAAAGAATAGTGAAGGAAAGAGAGTTCATAAGCAGTTAGAAGTTGATTTTGTAGTGAACCAGGGCAGTCAGAGATATTACATTCAGGTGGCTTATGATATGACCTCAAAGGAAAAGCAGATACAGGAACTTAATTCATTTCGAAATATACCGGATTCATTTAAGAAGATTGTTATAGTGAATGGATCGAAAAAGCCTTGGAGAAATGAGGAAGGATTCGTGATCATGGGCATGAAATATTTTTTGCTCAATGCAGATAGTTTGGAGTTTTAGTATGGAAAATTAGATGATTTTTTGAAGTTTTCATAGTGGAATTTCCTATTACAGTGCGGGGAAAATTTGTAGATGGGGTTTTTAGAATAGATCATTTTTGAATCAAAAATAAGTGGAGGATATCATAATATGTATGACAAATTAATAAAAAGAGTGATGAATTTACTACTGAACGGAGAGCATGAAATTTTGAGAATATTAAAGTGTCAATATGAGCATAGCGAAATAATAGATATTGAGGAAACAGGTGTGGGATTATATGTTGATTTTAAGGTAAGTCATGAAGCAATACCCTTAAATGATACAGTAAAACAAGATTTTGTTTTTGGTGATGTAAATGGTATTGTAGATGGAATTAATGGAGCAGTAGGATTTATTTTATTTATTAGCAATGGATATATCGCTACGTTAGAAGGTTACTCTAATGTACCAGGGAGCTGGAAGAGCGTTAATGATGAAATACCTCTAGTATATATCAATAAGAAAAGGGATTTAAAAAGTCTAGATGTGAGTACAACAGTAATATGAAAAGTGTAAATTATATAGAAAGGGATTAAGGCGATATGAAACAAAGGGTAATAAAAACACCTATAGAAGTTCAAGCAGCCGGAGTTGATTTTACAAAAAAAAGCTAAAGCTTTGGGAGTAGTATGAAGGAAAGATTGTTGTAGAACCGTGTTTACCAGAAGAAATAGAAGCGGAAAGGGCAGAAGAAGTAGAGTGGATGCGGGAGTTTATTGCAGAAGAGCAGTTGGCATTAAGTACATGGAACATAGCAATGGATCTTGCCATATATTTTGCGGAGGTGATGGTCAGGAATAATGCACCAAGAATATATTGGGGATATTATACAAAGCCTAGAAACCTGGTTTCTGTTAATATGCCAGTATTACTTGGATTTACGGGAGGAGCATTAGATTCCAGAGCAATTGTTATAAATTGTACGTGTCATTCTGTTAAAGAATTAAACTATAAACGATTGTATGAAAAATACAAAATTTGGCTGAAGTATATCGAGGAGATAAGATAATTCATGACAGAAAAAGAACAACTTTGGTATTTAATTGATGGTTTATTACAAAATGAGTATGATATAGTTACATTTTGTGATGAATTTACAAGGATATATGATTTGGAATTAGATTATGACGTATTAAATTCAAAGGAAAAAGAAGAATTGGGTGATTTATGTGACATGGCTGCCAGGTTTTCTGAGGATATAGATGACTTGAATATTCCGGGTGTTTATTTTGATGAACATGCTATTCGTGAAAAATGTAGTATGTTAAAAATAATTTGTAGACAAAATTTTTAATAAGTGTGAAGAAGAATTATATAAGGAACCCAAATTGCTAGGAGTAGGGGCGACAATTTTGGAAATCGCCGTGAAAATTCAGAGAGAATTAATTATTGATGAGACTTTATCATCTTAATAAAATACGGAGATTATTCCCTGAATAAGATAAATACTATAAGTTCAAACAGCAAATATTACAATACAACAATTGAGCGGCAGAAAAATTTGGGGAATTTAGAATAGTAGGAGGAAAAAGATGATAGCATGATTGAATTAATACAAACTGGAAGAAAGAGTTTCCATTTAAGAATGAATACAAGTGGTATAAAAAGAATGATGCGATACTTGGAAATAATAAGAGATATTCCTTCAATAGTAATTTCCAATAATGGAAAGAATAAAAATTTTTTTATTGAAATTACGGAAATGGATGAAGCAGAAAATTTAATAATTACGAACCAAGAAGTAAAATTGGAATTAGATGAGGAGGAAATAGCAGATTTCTATTTAAGCCTAGAGGAGGCATTGGAAAAAGGGATGTTCTTTCCAGCAGAATTTTGTGAAAGGAGGTTTAAAAAGTGGACAGGGGTAGATATTTATGTTTTTCTGTGCAAAGAGGATGAGTAGCATTAGAAAAATGTAAATGGAACATATAATCAGTTTTATACTCCAAAATTTCGCAAAAGTTTGAAAAAATTGGATTTTTCAGCTTGCAACCTTACCAATTTTTCCCAACGAGTGGGCATATCCGTATAGTTTTGCTCATCCGTGTCCAACCTGCCTCACATAAATTTCTTGAATCCAAGCTACCTTCTCACATACTTTCTCAATCCAATCTGTTATAATGTTCCAATAAGGGGAGGACAAGCGATGAAAATTGAACAAATACTATTACAAAATATAAAAGGCATAAAAGAGGTTGGTTTTTATATTCCTGTGAAATTTGATTTTATAGAAAATGATGAGAAAGGTAAAGAATTGTTTTACTATAGGATGTTTAATCCTAAAGCATCATTTGTTGAATGGTTGGGACATCTGAATTTGATGAAAATGATGAAGATTGGGCATGTTATGAGGTATTTACGACAAGAGATGATCCGTTTATAATAGTGAGAAAAAGTGATTGGGAAACAATAGAAACATTTTTTATTGGTTTAGTGGAAAAATATCTTGCCGATGGAAAGTATGCTTATAAATTAAAACAATATCAAGCGGTTGGTATTGGATTTGTTGATGGAGATTTGCATATTTGCTGGATGCAGTGAAAGAACATATTCCATAAGCAAACAGAATGCAGGAGAACAGTATCAAATCTCGAAAGCGGATTATGAAGCATTTAGAGAGATATTCGATAAAGAAAGGAATGAATGACTTTATTGAGATGATATATATAATTTCCAATAACGGCAAAAAACATGCAAATTAAATATAAAAATGTTGAGAATTTTGCCGATAACGTGGTATACTATATCGTAATGAAGTTTAAATTTAGAGTTGATTTATGACGGAGAAGAGCAGATGCGATACCTTTCAGTTACTGAAATAGCTAAGAAATGGGATGTGTCGGAGCGCAGTGTTAGAAATTACTGTGCACAGGGACGAGTAAATGGAGCGTTTCTTACCGGCAAGACTTGGAATATTCCTGAAAATGCAGAGAAACCGGAGCGCTCCAATAAGAAGAAAGAGCAGCCGATTACATTGCTAAATATTCTGCAAGAACAGAAAGCAAGTAAATATTCCGGCGGAATTTACCATAAGACACAAATTGATTTGACATACAACTCTAATCATATCGAAGGCAGCTGCCTTACCCATGATCAGACCAGATATATTTTTGAAACTAACACTATCGGTGTAGAAAAAGAAGTGCTGAATGTGGATGATGTGATTGAAACAGCAAATCACTTTCGTTGTATTGATATGATTATCGACAATGCAAAAGCGACACTGACAGAGAAGTCCATAAAAGAACTTCATCTGATCCTGAAGAACGGAACCAGTGATTCCAGAAAGGATTGGTTTGCTGTTGGCGATTATAAAAAAATGCCGAATGAAGTTGGTGGTATGGATACAGTACTTCCGGAAGAAGTAGCCGATAAAATGAAAGCTCTGTTGACAGAGTATAACGGAAAGGAAGAAAAGACTTTTGAAGATATTCTGGACTTCCATGTGAAGTTTGAACGAATTCATCCATTCCAGGATGGGAATGGTCGTGTGGGTAGACTGATTATGTTCAAGGAGTGTCTGAAATACAATATTGTTCCGTTCATCATCGAAGATAATTTAAAAATGTTCTATTACCGTGGGTTAAAGGAATGGAACAATGAGAAAGGCTATCTGACAGATACTTGCTTGATGGCACAGGATAGATATAAAGCATATTTGGATTACTTTAGGATTAGTTATTAACATGCATGGAGAATTATTATGCTTCCAAGTGAAATCCAAAAATCTGATGCGGAACTTATTTTTCGTGGTAAAACTACGATCCAGCTGATGAAAACTATATATGTACAAATTCCTTTTTCCAGGAGAGTAGAAGGCACCATGCGGCTATGCAGGTGCCTTTTTAGAATAAAACGGATTCTGCATTGTTCCGTTATTTTGAAAAGTGTTGTTCCGATGTTGTTGATACTGTTCCGTTGAAGTGGTATACTATATGATAAATTGGAGGGATAATCTATGTTTATGACAGCAAAACAGGCTTCTGAAAAATGGGGTATTTCTGATAGAAGAATCCGAGTTCTTTGCTCTGAAGGGAAAATTCCCGGTGCGTACCAAGAAGGACGCGGTTGGAAAATTCCTGTGGATGTAAAGAAACCTGCTGATGGCCGATACAAATCAAAGGAGAGTCTTTTAGCACAAATCGATCGAAAAAAGGTAGAGTTGGATGGAAGAAGACCTTTGACAGCAGGCGAAGCGGCAAGGCTTAACGAAGAATTTATTGTGGAATACACATATAACTCTAACGCCATTGAAGGGAATACCCTTACCTTGCGAGAAACAGACTTGGTACTTCGGGGTCTTACGATTGACCGGAAACCGTTAAAAGATCATATGGAGGCAGTTGGTCATAAAGAGGCGTTTGACTTTGTGAGTGAACTTGTGAAAGATAATGTTCCAATTAGTGAGAGCATCATCAAACAGATTCATTATCTCGTCCTTGCTGATAAGAAAGAAGACCGTGGTGTATACCGCAGAGTTCCGGTTCGTATTATGGGTGCACAGCATGAACCTGTTCAGCCGTATCTTATCGAGCCGAAGATGGAACAGTTGTTATATGATTTTACAGAGAGTACGGAGCATATCGTGACGAAACTGGCTCGTTTCCATATCGAGTTTGAGAGTATCCATCCTTTCATTGACGGTAACGGCAGAACCGGAAGGCTGCTTGTGAATCTTGAATTGATGAAAGCAGGATATCCACCTATTGATATTAAGTTTACAGATAGAATTGTTTACTACAATGCATTTGATGAGTATCATGTAAAACACAACCTTTTGGCAATGGAAAATCTGATTGCAGGATACATCAATGCAAGGTTGGATATGTATTTGGATATGTTGTAGGACGAAAAACGCACTAATAATACATTTGGAATAATCGAGCTTATGTTAAAGAGTTCAGATTATCGTAAGGAATCGTAGGAAAATGAATCAAGAGAAAATAGTACAATTAAATCAAGGCTTAGCCACAGCCTTTATCAATCAAAATATTTCCTCGAACTTGGTTTATAAGCCACAGTTTGTATCAAATAATTATAGAGAAGGACGTAAAGTGATCTCATCCATTGAGGATGAGCTTTTGTCCTGTGATGGATTTGCAATCAGCGTCGCATTTATCACCATGGGTGGGATTACACCGCTGCTTCAGACATTTAGAGAATTAGAACAACGAGGTATCCCTGGGAAAATACTTACTACGGATTATTTAATGTTCAGTGAGCCTAAGGCACTTCGTATACTTTCGGAATTTAAAAATATTAAAGTGAAAATGTTTGTAACACCGAATGCGAAGGAGGGATTCCATACAAAGGGATATATTTTCAAGAAAGAAGAAATGTATCGTATCATTGTGGGGAGTTCTAATATGACGCTCAGTGCGCTGACGACCAATCGGGAGTGGAACACGAAGATTGTTTCAGCGGAGCAGGGAGAATATGCACAGAATGTGGTAGCAGAGTTTGAACAGTTGTGGAATGTACAACAGTCATTGCCATTTGAGCAATTTATAGAAAGTTACACAGAAGTATATATTAAAAATAAAGTTATTCAGAAGCAGAAAGAAATTGCACGGAGGGCAGAAGTTCCGTCGTTGGAAATATACCGGCTACAGCCAAATTCTATGCAGGTAGGTTTTATCAATAATCTGCGGAAAATATATGAGGCCGGAGAAGACAAGGCATTGTTGATTTCGGCGACAGGTACTGGAAAAACCTACGCTTCTGCATTTGCGGCTAGAGAGTTGCAGTTTAAACGGGTGCTCTTTTTGGTACACCGTAATCAGATTGCAAAGCAGGCGATGAAATCATACCGCAAAGTATTTGATGGTAAAGTGTCTATGGGGATGGTGGCCGGAAAATACCAGGATTATGATGCGGATTTTGTGTTTGCAACAGTGCAGACCTTAAGCAAAGAAGATATGTTAAACAGATATGGGAGAGATGAGTGGGATTTGATTATTATTGACGAAGCGCATCACAGTTCTGCAGATAGTTACAAGAAAATTATGGACTATTTTACACCTAAATTGTGGCTGGGAATGACGGCAACACCGGACAAGCGTGATGATAATCTGGAAGGAAGAAATATTTATGAGATTTTCAACCATCAAATTGCCTACGAAATTCGTCTTCAAAATGCCATGGAAGAGAATTTGTTATGTCCATTCCACTATTTTGGAATTACGGATCTGGAAGTGATTGCGGATGCGGGAAAATCAATTGAAGAAAAAGTGAAACATTTTAGATATTTGACATCTGAGGAACGTGTACTTAACGTTATGAAACAGGCAGAATTTTTCGGATATAGCGGAGAACGTGTAAAAGGGCTGATTTTTTGCAGTCGTATCGATGAAGCAAAAGAATTGTCTCACAAATTTAATGATAAAGGTTGGAGGACGAGGGTTCTTAGTGGAAGTGATTCAGAAGCGGTGAGAGCAGAAACTATTGAGCGACTTGCTGGGGAGGAAGCGCAGGATGCGTTGGATTACATTATTTCTGTGGACATATTTTCGGAAGGTGTAGATGTTCCGGAAATCAATCAGATTATTATGCTGCGGCCGACAGAATCGCCAATCGTGTTTATTCAGCAGCTGGGACGAGGCCTTCGTAAGGCAGAAGATAAAGAGTATGTAGTTGTATTAGATTTTATTGGAAATTACCGGAATAACTTTATGATTCCGATTGCACTTTCCGGTGATAGAAGCTACAACAAGGATAATATTCGCCGTTATGTAACAGAGGGTGGGCGTGTAATCCCTGGTGCAAGTACAATTCATTTTGATGAAATTTCCAGAAAACGGATTTTCCAGGCTGTCGATAATGCCAACTTTAGCGACATTAAATTGATTCGCGAGAATTATACGAGTCTGAAAAATAAATTGGGACACATCCCGGCGCTATCTGATTTTGATAAATATGGTGAAATGGATGTACTGCGAATTTTTGATAATAACAGTTTAGGCTCTTATTACAAATTCCTTGTGAAATATGAAAAAGAGTATACGATTCGTTTGTCTGAAGATGAGGAAAAAGTTGTTGAATTTGTGTCCAAGAAGTTAGCAAGCGGAAAGCGAGTTCATGAGCTGGAATTATTAAGACGTTTATTGAAATATCATCATGGTTTGATGAAGATATTAAAGAAATCTTTGAAGGAAAATTATGATTGTTCCATGGATGAACATTGTGTAAAGAATGTTGTGAATATGATGACCAACAAATTTGCGACCAGTGTGGCAAAGAAGACCTATGCACCATGTGTATTCTTGGAAAAAGAGGATGTTGATTATAAGGTTTCAAAATCATTTGATGAAATGCTTCAAAATCCGGATTTTTATCATATTTTAGAAGAATTAATTGATTTTGGAATTAGTCGATATAAAGAAAATTTCAGTATACGCTATCAGGATACGAATTTGGTGCTGTATCAGAAATATACATACGAAGATGCCTGTCGTTTACTGAATTGGGAGAAGAATGAAGTGCCATTAAATATTGGTGGTTATAAATTCGATAAGAAAACAAAAACTTTTCCGGTATTTATCAATTATGATAAACAGGACGATATCAGTGATACAACAAAATACGAAGATCACTTTACCGCGTATAATCGTTTGATTGCAATTTCCAAAAGTGGACGAAGCATTGACTCAGAAGATGTGCAGAATTTTATTCACGCAAAAGAACGAGGGATTGATGTCCAACTTTTTGTGAGAAAAAATAAAGACGATAAAATATCAAAGGAATTTTATTATCTTGGACGAATGACAGCAACCGGTATGGTGAAAGAATTTGTGATGCCAAATACGGAGAAAACGGCAGTAGAAATCGAATGGATGCTGGATACGCCAGTGAGAGAAGATATTTATGAGTATATCGTAAACGGATAACAGAGATGATAGGAGATAAGATGAAAACAATTAGAGTAGTAGCAGCGATTATTGTTGAAAATGGCAAGGTGTTTGCAACCCAGCGTGGATATGGTGAATTTAAGGATGGCTGGGAATTTCCAGGTGGAAAAATCGAAGCGGATGAAACACCAGAAGCTGCGATTGTAAGAGAAATTCAAGAAGAACTGGATACGGAAGTGGAAGTTGTGGAGTTGCTGGATACGGTAGAATATGATTATCCGAAGTTTCATTTATCTATGAAATGTTTTATTTGTAAGATTAAATCAGGAGAATTGGTGCTCAAAGAGCATGAAGCAGCGAAGTGGCTGACGAAAGAAACGCTGGGGAGTGTGAACTGGCTGCCGGCGGATTTAGGGCTGGTGGAGAAACTAGGGGAATATTTAGAAAAAAGTATTGACTCTGACATTACGTCACAGTTTATAGTAGGATTACCACAGAGAAAGAGGTGATCTGCAATGATGACAGTACATGAAGTCAGCAAAATATCGGGAGTAAGTATACGTGCTCTCCACCATTATGATCATATTGGGCTTCTGCCGGCCACAGAAGTAACCGAAGCAGGCTACCGGCTGTATGATGAAACAGCGTTAGAGCGCCTGCAGCATATATTGCTTTTCAAAGAACTGGAATTTTCACTGAAAGATATTAAGGAGATTCTGGACAGTCCCGATTTTGACAGGAGTAAGGCATTGGAACAGCAGTATTTGCCTGTGAAGCAATTAAAGCGATGGTTGCAGAAAAAAGCGTGCAAGCTCCTCATGAGTGAGGGGATGGGGAGCTGAAGTGGGCTTGCCCACTTTGCTCTATAACTGGCAGCCCCTTCATAACTATTTGAGAGGAATGGTTACAAAGAACGTAGCGCCGCCGCCTTTGGTGTCTTTGAAACCAGCTCTGCCATTCAGCATTTTTGCCAGTTCATTAGCGATACTTAATCCCAAACCGAAATTTGATTTATCAGTTCTTGATTTATCAGCACAATAGAAACGGTCAAAAATATATGGCTTGTCTTTTGGGGCAATTCCCTGTCCGTGGTCTGCCACAAGAAATGTTATATTTTTGGCCGTTAATTCTGTCTGAATTTCAATATGCCTGTTATTTACGGAATGGTGGATTGCATTATCCATATAAATATTCAGTATCTGCATGAGCCTTTCCTGATCTGTATAAAGCGTCGGGTAACTGTTTTCCGGAATATCCAAATGTAAAGATATTTTTTTGCTAATGCAAATCGGCTCATAAGATTCATATAAAGTAATCAGTAACGTATCAACATTAACATCACTTTTACATAACGACCATGTGTTAGCGTCAGAGGACGCTAACAGCAGCATATCTTTTACCAGCCTTGACATTCGCATACATTCAGAATCTATAGTTTTTATTGTTTTTTGAAGTCCTTGATTATCCGCCTGTTGCTCCAACTGCTCAACATTAGCAAGAATGACCGCAAGCGGAGATTTCAGTTCATGTGAGGCAGAAGCAATAAATTCTTTTTGACTTTTTAAAACCTGTTCCGTTGGTTTAAATGCTTTCTTCAATAGCAGCCGGCTTACAAAGATTACGGATGATAAAGCAATAAACCATAGAGCAAAATAGGAAGGAAATTGTTTTTGCAAGATTTGAAAAGCGGATTTTTGCTTATAAATCAGTGCTAAATAATACGTTTTATCGTCTTTGGAAATTACTTTTGCGGAAATTCCCCAATATTTTTCATTGGATGTGCCAGTAATTTCAATAATCCCATCTTGCTCTGACATAGACGAAGGATCTGTAACCAGTGTCAGCTGCTTGGATATTTGACTATTAAAATTTTCCAGAAGTGTTTTGGTATCCGTAGGGAAATTCAAATTGCTTTTATATATTACAGTTCCATTAGTGTCCTTAGCGGAGCAGAATATAGAATATTTGTCTTCATAAGAATGCAATACAGCTTCTATGTTTTGGTCACTGTCTTCTAGCTGATAAATCATAAATGTAGCCATTCTCTGAAAAAAGGTACTGTCATTCACAGATTGCTCTTTGATATAGTTTACGGAAAGAATACCTATAATCAGTGTAATGATCAGCATAATCGAGATTGTAAACATGATATGCAGCTTTTTATATAAATTATTAAGCATCGAATCCCTCCAGTTTATATCCGGCGCCATAGACGGTTTTTATTTTGCAGGAACTTTGAAGCTCTTTTAACCGCCTGCGGAGAAAAGAGATATAATTATCTACGTTTCCCGGTTCAACGTCGGAGCTTGTCCCCCATATTTTTAATATGAGTTGTTCTCTTGAAAAAAGCGTTTCCGGATTTTGCATGAGAACATATAATAATTCGGATTCTTTTGCAGTTAAAAGAATCTGTTTGTCTTTACAAAGTAATTCCCGGTTCATTTTATCAAATTCTAAATCTGAGAAAATCATTTTTTCATTTGTTCTTATTTCTGCTGGTCTGCGTGTCAGAGCCCGTACTCTTGCCAACAGTTCCTGCACATGGAATGGTTTTACTAAGTAATCATCAGCGCCACTGTCTAATCCCTCTATTCTGTCATCAAGTGCAGACATTCCGGTAATGATGATAACTGGGATAGAGATTCCCTTTGCTCTCATGGCCTTTATAATGGTTAAACCATCAATCACAGGAAGCATGCGGTCTATAATGGCCAGATCGTAAGAGTAGTCTGTATTTAAAGCATATAACATAGCAGTTTCTCCGTCATTACAGGAATCAACGATATATCCATTTTTCACTAATTCCAGTTGTATGATATTGCAAAGTTCTAAATCATCTTCTAATAGAAGTATTTTCATATTTACCCAATCCTTTTCTATCTATCATAAAAAACAGTATAACAGAAAAGTATCTAAAAATCCTGTAAAAAACCAGAAAGAATTTCTTTCATCTTACAGGATTTTTGGAAAGGTTTTTATTTAAAATGGTGGCACAATCAAAAAAGAAAGGTGGAATGATAATGAAATTCACAAAGTTTATGCGAGGTATATTGATAGGAATGTGCGTTCTGGCATTGTCCGGGTGCGGGGTATCAGAAGGTGGAAGTCCAGAAAATACAGATAACAATGCCACAAATGATAATACCATCAATGATTCAAAGGATAATGACATATCAAACGTGGCAGATAATGTGGGGACATCAGACAATACAGATGGGGAGAGCTTGATTCTTTCATCAAATCTACGAGGAAGTGTTGTTGAATTTTCTGATAGTGGCTGCACAGTCACTCCAGTTACAAATGAAGATGAGAATACAGCGGTTGTCGCTGCTCCCGGAAACGAAAATGATGAAACGAATGTAAATATATCTTATAAAACAGATTGCATTTTCCAGAAAGCAAACATAAATATAACAACTGGAAAAGCAAGTATTAACGACGCTTCCATATCAGATATAAAGAAACAAACTTCTTTGTTAATTTATGGTGATTTTGAAGATACGCATAATCTGACAGCTGCAAAAATAATCATTGTGCGTTATGAGTAAAGGAGGTACATTTGTGACATTTTATCAACTGGCGTTTCGTTATCTGAAAAGGAAAAAGGCAAAAGCGATTCTTTTGTTTTTCGTGTTATTGCTGGTTAGCAGTATGATATTGAGCACCAATATGATTCTCAGGGCAACAAAAGATTCTAAAGCCGCGATACAGGAAAAAGCCAAATCCAAAATTGTTTTGGAAATTGCAAAAGAAGAAAATAAGATAACACAGCAAGAAGTAGAAGAAATATTGAATTTAGAAGAAGTATCGGAGGTCAACTGTCAGGATAAAGGGCAGGCGTTTCCAAACAATTTTTATCCTGTCACGACCAATGATTCTATGGAAGAAAACAACCAGAAAATAACGCTGCTCTCTTATGATGATTTGAAAAATGACAGTGCATTTTATGAGGGGCAATATCGTCTTGTTTCTGGCGAATATATTACAAAGGATCAAAGAGGGGCTGTTATCAATTCTTTGCTGGCGGATTCCAATGGGTTAGAGTTGGGGGATGATATTAAAATAGAAAATGCAGAAGGGAAGATTATTTCCTTAAAAATTGTCGGGTTGTTTTTAGCAGGAAGTGAACGAAAACAGACAGAAAAAATGAATTCGGCAGACAGAATTGAAAACCAGATATTTGTAGATAACGAATCGTATTCGCAGTTCTTGGGAAATACAGGATATTATAAAGTTTCGGTATACTGTAAAAATCCTGAGCAGCTTTCTATGATGGAGGAACAACTTCGTTCTGTTCTTTCTGAAAAGGTAAGTTTTACTTCTTCTGATACTTTATACAGACAAATGGCGCTGCCGTTAGAACAGATTACAAGAGTAGCAAATCTTATGCTTGTTCTGACACTTATAACTGGAATCGTGATTGTATCACTTTTACTCTGTATGTGGATGCGTACAAGGCAAAAAGAAGCCGCTATTTTTACTAGTATTGGCAAATCAAAGTACAGTATTTTTTTACAAGTATTTTTGGAGTCTTTTTTGGTGTTTATGGTATCTGTAATTGGTGCCTGTGGTTTGGGCAGTCTTATGGCTGGATTTTTACAGAAAGCGCTTACTCATTCGGAAACAACAGAAATTTCTTTGAATGTTTTTCTGCAAGGAAAGGATATAGGCAGTTTGATGATTTGGGGGAGCTTCATTGTATTGGCGGCGGTGGTGGTTTCACTGTTTCCAATATTAAAAGCGAATCCTAGAGACACTTTATCAAGAATGGAGGGATAAGAAATGAACAGTTTTCAGTTGGCCGTGCGTTCTGTAATAAGAAAACCTGTAAAGAGCATTTTGCTTTTTTTAGTAGTTTTTATTATCAGCCTGTTTCTGTTATCCGGTATGACAAGCAAAAATGCAAGTGTAGCAACTCAAGATAAAACAAGGCAGGCTGTAGGTGCAGGGTTTCTGCTCGCAGAAAATGAAGCGAACCGTCATACAAGGATTGACGAAGTATTAAACAAACTTGGGGAAAATGTGGAGGGCAGCCTGGATGGCGTTCTTGTGGAAAAACTGGAACTTGCAGGGGGTACGTCTTGGAGAGTATCTACAGACAATTCATTTGAAACGCTACGAATGGAAGATATAGAAGAAATTGCGTCTGTTTCAGGGATTCTCGATTATAACCTAACAACCGCTGTTACTGCGGTAAATCCAGTGAATTTTTCCAGAATAGAGGACAGCGATGTAGACCAGAGTTCGGATATTTTAGGAGTTAGTCTGATTGGGAATAAAAAAATGGAGATGGATTCTAATGTGTTATCGGGAAATGTAACGATAAAAGAGGGCCGTCTGATAAATGCAGATGATTCTAATGTATGTGTAATTTCAGAGGAATTAGCAGAAAAAAATCAGTTGGCTTTAGGGGATAAGTTAAAATTCAATGATTACCATGATAAAGAAAACTCGATTGCCTGTGAAGCGGTCATTGTTGGTGTTTATGAAGTAAAACAAAAAATGACGCCTTATATGTGGGGCGATACTTACCGTTCTGAAAATGTGATATTTACGGATCTGGATTTTCCGGAGAAAGCAGATGGGAACACAGGGAATCCATTATATGAGAAAGCATATTTTAAAGTCCGGAATGTAAATCAGTATGATTCTGTAAAAGAAGCAATTAAAAAAGTGGATATTGATTGGGAACGTTATGATCTGATTGACAATAACGGAAATCTTGAAACGATGTCCTCTAATTTCAATGATTTGGAGAACATCAGCCAAATGCTTCTTGTTATAGTAATTGGCGCCGGTTCTGTTATTTTAAATTTGGTATTTGTCTTTTGGATAAAAAACAGGGTTCAGGAAATCGGTATTTTACTTGCACTTGGAACAGCAAAGGTAAAAATTTTAGGACAAATTCTTTTAGAAGCATTTTTAATCGCTGCTATGGCAGTTATGCTGTCTTTTATCGTAGCGCCCGGTGTTTCAAAGATAACTGCAAACTATTTGGTAGAACAACAGGTGCAGCAGGAAAAGGAGCAAGCTTTGTTGGACGAGGGAAAAGTTGCGAAACCATTTGAAGAATCAGAACAAACGGTTACAGATGTTATTGTAGCTATTTCTCCTCAGATTATGTTACTTGACATTGGTTGTATCGTTGTAATGATTATCTTTTCAGTTGGTGTTTCCGGCATTATGGTAATACGCAGGAATCCAAAGGATATTTTTAGCGAAATGAGTTAAGGAGGTTCAGGGAATGATATTAGATGTAAGGAATGTAGATTATTTTTATAAATCACAGAAAAAGAAACAGATTCTAAAAGATGTATCTATAGGATTTGAGGAAGGCAGATTTTATACGATCGTGGGCCAAAGCGGTGCAGGAAAAACAACATTTTTATCGTTGCTTGCCGGACTTGATACTCCGGTAAAGGGAAACATTTTTTATAACGGTGAAGATATACAGATAAAAGGACTAAATTTCCATAGGAAACATAATGTATCTTTGGTTTTTCAGAATTATAACCTGATTGATTATCTGACTACGGAGGAAAATGTCAAACTGGGCGGGAATAAAAATCCGGAAACTCTGTTACGGGAAGTAAATATTCCTTGCGAAGATTGGAAAAGAAATGTTTTGCAGCTATCCGGCGGTCAACAGCAACGAGTAGCCATTGCCAGAGCTTTAGCCAGTGACGCAAAAGTATTGCTGGCAGATGAACCGACAGGAAATCTTGATGAAGCTACTGCAAATGAGATTATCGCGCTATTAAAATTAACAGCACACGAACTTGGAAAATGTGTAATTGTCGTAACACACAGTAAACACTTGGCAGAAGAAGCCGATGAAATTATCCAGATAAAAGACGGAGATTTGATGTTTCAGACAGAGAGTGAAAAATAAATAAAATATGATTTAGTAAAGTACGATTGACTAAAATATAAATTAGCATTATAATGAGGATGTAGAAATGGAGGTGCAGATATGTTTATTGAAAGAGACAAAGAATTAGAAGCTTTAGACAGATTATATAAATCAGATAAGTTTGAATTCGTCGTAATATACGGACGTCGTCGTGTAGGAAAGACAGCTTTGATCAATCATTTCATTGATAATAAAAAGGCTATCTATTTTATGGGGATAGAGAGTAATGAGAAGCAGAATCTGGAGAATTTCAGCAAAAGTATCATTGAGTTTAGCAGCGGAATTCAGGCAGAGACCTCCTTTTTGTCTTACCAGACTGCACTAGAGTATGCATTTAAGTTAGCAGAGAATGACCGTATCATACTGGCTATAGATGAATATCCATATGTGGCAAGAGCATCAAAAAGTCTTGCTTCTACATTGCAGAGGCTAATTGACAAATACAAGGACAATTCAAAATTAATGCTTATCCTGTGTGGATCTTCAATGTCATACATGGAGGATCATGTTCTTGCGTATAAAGCTGCGCTTTATGGTAGGAGAACTGCACAGATGAAGATTATGCCGTTTGATTTTGAAGAGTGCTGTACTTATCTAAGTGGGGTGTCAGATGAAGACAAAGCATATGTATATGGGATTGCGGGAGGAACACCACAGTATCTTCTTCAGATGAATGACAAGTTAAGTGTGGAAGATAATATAAAAAATACGTATTTGAACCCAATGTCTTTTTTGTATGAGGAACCGTTAAATCTTTTGAAACAGGAAGTAAGAGAACCAGCAATTTATAATGCAATTATTACAGCAGTTGCAACAGGACATTCCAGAATGTCAGAAATTTCGACAAAAGTAGGAGAAAGCACTACGGTTTGTTCCGGATATCTCAAGAATCTGATGGATCTTGGAATTATCAGGAAAGAAACTCCATATGGGGAGAAGGCGTCTAAGAAATCAATCTACTCCATCGAGGATAATATGTTCTATTTCTGGTATCGCTTTGTACTGGATAATACTTCTGCCATTGCAAGAGGAGCCGTGAATCTTGTTTACAAGAGAATCGAAGCACAGCTCAGTGATTATATGGGTAGAGTATTTGAAGAAATATGTAAGCAGTATTTATGGAAATTGCTTCTAGAAGGGCGTATGCCAATAGAATTTGTATCGCTTGGGCGTTGGTGGGGAAATGATCCAAGAAAGAAAGTTCAGACAGAGATTGATATTATGGGTGAGCAGGATAGCAGTTCGGCTATCTTTGCCGAATGCAAATGGCGAAACGAGAATGTTGACCTGGATGTGTTAGAGACTTTGATTGACCGAAGCGGATTGTTTCATTATACAAAGGTACATTATTTCCTGTTTTCTAAAACTGGATTTACAAAAGGCTGTATGGAAAAGGCTCAAGAAATGAGAAATGTAACGTTGGTAAGTTATGATGATATTGTGAATATTGGCCGATGTCTTCGCCTTTCGGAATGATTCGCAAGATTTAAAATCATCAAAATTAGTATACTGTTGACAATACGACACTATTCTCAATCACACAGACTTATATGAATATAAGCACGGGAAAATGTTAATGCATTTACACTTTTGCTTTGAAGGTGTTCCTACAGAACAAACTCCTGCGGCAATGCTAAAATACTACCGACAGCGAAAGTGTTTAACCACACGACAGTTAGCCGAGAGTGTAGGAATTGCACCCGCAACAGTGTTAATGTATGAGCGTGAACGATTCCCGATACCATATCAAACAGCCGTTGCTATGGCTGAAATCCTTGAAATTGATAGAAATATGCTCTTCGATGAATTTGCTCAATTTATGGATTATCCATACAGTGATAGACTTCGTGAAATCAGAAAAGCACACAGATTAAATCAAGCAACTTTTGCTGAAAAAGCAGGTATTAGTTTGAGTATCTATTCTAAGTGGGAGGGCGGTTCACGACAGCCGTCAAGAAAAATGTTTCGGCAATTAGTAAATACATATCCAGAAATAAATATATGAAAATACAGCGTATCTGTGATATAGCAGGTACGCTGTATTTTTTATCGGCACATTGGTGTTATTACCTGTCTTTATTTAAAATAAAAGTACACTAAAATACAGGAGGAAAATACTATGGAAAAGTCATTATTTGAACAAATAGGCGGTACTTATACGCAAGTTGGAGATTACCTGATACCAAATCTCCGTTTGCCAGAACAACAAGGTCAGCCGATCGGAGTATGGGGGCAGCGACACGCAAGATATTTAAAACAGCACCATAAAATTATTTATATGAACCTGTTGACAAGCGGGAAACTAAACGACTATCTTGTCGATATTGAAAATCAGGCTGAAAATATGTTTCTTCAAATCGTAAAGCAACTAACAGAAAGCGAAAATATAACAGAAGAACTTAAGGAAAGAAATCCAATGCTTTGGTGTTCACAACTCAATAATATTCGAGAAAGAGCTACCGAAATAGTTAATGCTGAAATAATCTATGTATAAATAAGAAAGAATCAGTTGCAAAACATCACAACTGATTCTTTCTTATTATGGTAATAAATTCAATCCCAATTCCTTCAAAAACTCATTATGCCGAGCCTTTGCCACATTAATGTCATTCTCAATTTTTTCAAGTTCCTGCCGTACTTCTTCAATATCAACAATTTCTTCTTCGGGCGCAGTGCTGACATAACGAGAAATATTTAGGTTATATCCATTTTTCTCGATTTCCTCCATAGAAACTCGGCGGGAATATTTTTTGTCATCTTCTTTTCGGTATTGGTATGTTTCAATGATCTTATCAATATGCTCAGGTAAAAGCGTATTTTGACGCTTCCCTTTTTCAAAATACTCACTTGCATTGATAATTAGCACATCATCATATTTCTTGCATTTTTTAAGAACCAGAATACACACTGGAATACCCGTAGAGAAAAACAAATTTGCCGGCAAACCAATGATAGCATCAATATTTCCATCTTTGAGAAGTTTTGTTCTGATTTTTTCCTCAGCGCCACCACGGAACAGTACACCATGCGGCAAAATAATTGCCATTGTTCCATCATCACTTAAAAAGTGGAAGCCATGCAATAGAAAGGCGAAGTCTGCCGCTGACTTTGGTGCAAGTCCGTAATTCTTGAATCGAAAATCTTCTGCCATTTCTTCTTTGGGTTGCCATCTATAGCTGAAAGGCGGATTGGCTACCACTGCTTCAAACTGCATTTTTTTTGCAGGATTCATCTCATTTAAGATATTCCAATCATTTAATAATGAATCTCCGTGATGAATCTGAAATTCAGAATCCTTTACACCATGAAGTAACATATTCATACGAGCAAGGTTGTAGGTAGTAATATTTTTCTCCTGCCCATAGATCTGACCGATACCATTTGCACCAAATTGTTTTCGTACATTAATTAACAAAGAACCTGAACCACAGGCAAAATCGAGTACGTTTCTTAGTTTGCTCTTTTTTCCGGTGCTTGGATCTTGACTATCAAGAGATACAATTCGGGAAAGGATAGTTGAAACCTGCTGCGGGGTATAGAATTCACCCGCTTTTTTACCAGAACCAGCAGCAAACTGGCCAATCAAATATTCGTAGGCGTCACCCAGAATATCTGTTTCATTTGGAAATTCGGCAAGTCCTTTTGCGATTTCTGTAATAATCGAACATAGTAAGCTATTGCGTTCACCATAATTTTTCCCGAGCTTATCGGAATCCAGATTAACTTCTGAAAACAATCCACGAAATCTGCTTTCAAACGACTCATTCTCAATATATTTAAAGCCACTCTGCAAAGTTTTCAGCAATTGACTATTTTGTGTTCGTGCCAATTCATAGATATTACTCCACAAATATGCCGGTTTTATCACATAATGAATTTTACGGCGCATTTGTTTTTCAAGCATATCAACTTGATCCAAATTGCGAATATACCAGACTGCAAGCGGGATTACATTGTGGCTATAGAGCATCTTATTATTGTCATCTACAAAATCTTGTCTTGCTTTTTCAATTTTTTGATGGTCTTTTTCGTCTTCATGTAACCCTAATTTTTCCGGAGAAAGCGATCTACTGTATTGGGTAATAACGGATTTAAGCTCGTCAATATAGGTATCAAGATCCTCTGCATTTTTTTGAATTTCAAGCTTGCTTTTCTGATAATCGCTTCCCAATTCCTTTTTTACTGCCTCTTCATAATTATCGGACAAGTAGCGTAAAAAGAGAAAAGACAGCATATAATCTCTAAAATCATCGGCGTTCATTGCGCCACGCAGTTTATCAGCAATCGCCCATAAAGTTGAGCCTAACTGTTTTTGTTGTGTGTCATTCATAATTTGCTACCTCTATCTTTCTGTAAACAGCTTGTCGTTAAATTTGTAATTTTCCAGAAATCTATTCAGTATATTTTTGAATATTTCCTTATTATCCTCAACCATTTCGAGAGGATTGAATATCGAGTGATTGCCATGACTTAGTAGATTCGTCATTCGTGCAAAAATCACATCATCTAAATCATCATCTTCCCGTTTTATGCAGGCTGAAAAATCATCAAATCCATGAAATGCAGCCGTTTTTTCAAGGATATTTCTTAAAATATTAAAATGATAAGTATAGATTTTCCCGCTGTCAGCCACTTTTTTTAATTCTTTCAATAGTGCAACATGATGAAAGAACGGGGTATCTCCGGTGTTTTTTACTATGTATTTGTTTGTCTCTTTATCAAAACTCAAAAAACGACTGGCTGTGCTTTCTTTTCTCAACTCATTGTACATCACATTAAAAAACAGCGTGTGATGAGTGGAAATAACAGTTTTAATCTTACAATCTTTTAACAATTCTGAAAGTTGACATGCTAACGCTACAACATTATTGTCATCAAGGGACGAAATCGGATCATCAATATAGATATATTTCACCCAATCATAAGATAACGCTTCGTCTTTTACAAGTTGAACAATAGCAAGAAAGAAACACCAAACAAATAGGTTTTCTTCGCCACGAGAAATTTTTATTCCGGTAACAGTTTCCTCTCTGGTTCTGGTTTGTACTGTTCGTGAAAAGCTGACATATCCATCATCATAATGAATTGTAAAGTCAAAATCTGCATGAATCTGCAAAAATCCCCGTATACGAGTGTCCATTTCAAGGTCTCTCAAGCCATCAAAAAAACGAGAATTTGTATTAAAAAACAGGCGTCTATCCGTATCCCCTTCTAAATCATTGTCCCAATAGAATAGATCCTCGGTAAAGGCATTATAATACAGTGTATCTCTTGTTGTTTCCTCACTGCCCCGAATTCTTCTTTTTCCTAAATTTTTAAATTCACCGGAAAGCCTTGTTTTTCCAGTTCCATTATACGCAAACAAAAGGTAGTAATTTTTCGTATCTGTCGCATCCGAAGTACCAAGCGTATCACGAATATTGCGTGCAAATCTTTTTAAGGTTGCAAATTGTTTTGTACCACTCATACATCTGCCTCCTCAAGAGAAGGAAACAATCCCTGCATCAATCCTTTTTTATGCGCTTTTAACTGTTCTACTTTATTTGATTGTTCTTCAATCATGGTATCTACCTCCGACAAACAGTCCGCGATTTTTTGTTGTTCTTTTAAATCTTTTGGAAAGAAGATATCCATATCTGTAAGTGTTTTTAAAACTATATATGGCGTATTACCCTCGTTTTTTTCCGTGTTTATTCTACGAGATAAGTTTCGTTCCAAGTAATATTGAATATAGTGGATATCTTCATAAAATTGATCTAATACATAGGTTCTTTGATAGGCATTAAATTTACCTTTATAATAGTGAATATATCCAACATTCGCACCGTTTCCAGAGATCAGCAAAGCTTCTGTATTAAATGCATATTTGTCAATTTGAAAAAATTCTTTTGCACATGTATAAAATCGATACTTTCCATTTGCTACCATAGCATTTGCATCTAATTTACCAGTGGTTATCTTACACAAATTACCTAATTTGTCGATATTCCATTCTCCACATCCTTGAAACTCAGGAAATCTCCATTCAGGCATAGTTTTCCCTTCCGCTGGGAACAGCTTTTGCAACAAGCCTTTTTTATATTTTTCTAATGCTTTCAGTTTTCTGCTTTCTGCGTCAATCAGTTCATCAATGGAGGATAAACAATCAGCAATCTTTTGTTGTTCTTCTTTTTTTACCGGTGAAGGAAATACAATACTAAAAAAATCGGTTGGACTAATGTTCAGTAGTCCATCACTTCTTGCTCCACTGGTAATAAATCTAACCAGCTGTTTCCCATGAAAATTACTGTCGAAATAGCCTTGATAAAAAGAGGGTACTAAATTTTCTTTGAACCTAAAACTTATAAAAGCATTCGGGACAGCAGCCTCATCATACTCCTTCAATTCATATATGCATCCTTGCGGAAATGTTTTTGAATTGCCTTTATTGTATGAAAATTCACCTTTTTTTAGATAAATATAATTACAATACTGCTTGCCCGATATATCACGACTAAACTTTTCCGCTTGCGATACAAAACCTATACCAGCAGATATACTTAATGTAACCAGCTTATTGTCTCCAACTTTTTTGGTAATTCTATCTGCCAATTCTCTAAGTTTATATTTTTTCCATCCCTCTGACGTGCCGAACTCTGGAAATCTCAATTTCGGCACTATTTCTTTCTTCTTATTCATACGCATTCAACCCCACAATTTCACGACCATCTGCCAGCTTCTTTAACAACGGAATCAAATCAGCCACCAAATCCAGTTCTTTTTGAGTTCTTTCTCTCCAGCTTAGGTCAAGCGGTGCCAGAAGATCACTGAGTTTTTCTCCGTCAAAAATCATTCGGTCAATGATTTCCTGAATAAACGCTTGCAAACTTTGGATTTCAATGCCGTGTTTTTTCGCAATGATATTGATTTCCTGATTGTTTTTCTGCTCTCTGAATTTCTGATACCCTGCTTTGATTTCCTTTTCATCCAAAGCCATGCCAACTTGAAGCGAATCGATATATTCGATAATATCTTCTCTTTCATCAAGCAAATTGGAAGTAGCCGAAAGCATGCCGATGAGTTGTTGTTTACTCATTTTTTGCTTTTTCGGTTCGGTCTGGGTGTATTTCGCAATCAATGCCATAATATAGTCATAGTCGATAATTGCAGACGAAAACAGAACAAACTCAAAATCGAGCTGTTCAACTTCAGGATTTTTATCCTCGTTCTCTTTTCCTTGCTCAGATTTCAGTCTTTGTGCCACGTCAATATAAGCACCACGGAACGCACGCAGGGTATCCTCCGGCAACAGCTCCTCGATTTTTTCTGCGTCTTTTTCTTCAATTTCCGTGTACTGCTCCAACTGCGTTTTCAAACGCTGTACTTCCTTGAATTTATTGATAAATTCACATCTTGCGGCATCGCCTTTCAAGTTGTTTACCTCTTCCGGTTTGCACTCCAATCCCTGAGATTCCATAAACTTTTCTAATTCACTTACTGCCTTATCCAGTTTCTCAACAACCTTTGGTGCTGGGTCAACAAGCCATATTTCTTTTGCTCGGTTACTGTTATTTTCACCGGAAAACAGAGCAATGGCTTTATCTACTTCATCAGACTGGCTTCTGAAATCAAGAATATTACCATAAGGTTTTGTATCATTTAAAACTCGATTTGTTCTGGAAAATGCCTGAATCAAGCCATGATATTTTAAGTTTTTATCTACATACAAAGTATTCAGATACTTAGAATCAAAACCGGTCAGCAGCATATCCACAACAATGGTAATATCAATTTTGTTTTTATGAGGATAATCTGCGTTAGTATATTTCTGGTCTTTAATTCTTTGCTGTACATCCTGATAATACACATCAAAATTGTTGATGTCATGGCTGGTTCCATACTGTTCATTATAGTCTTTGATAATACTGGTCAACGCTTGTTTCTTTTTATCAGGTTCTTTTTTGTTATCTTCTTTTTCCTGTGGAAGATCCTCTTGAATTTGCTGAACATCCTTATTACCTTCTGCCGGCGGCGAGAATACGCAGGCGATATTCAATGGCACAAATTCACTGTCGTCGGCATCAATACAATTTTGTTGTGCTTCTTTGAACAAGTTGTAATATTCAATAGCATCATTGATTGATGATGTAGCTAAAATAGCGTTGTATCTTCTGTTATTTGTTATAGCGTCATGTTTTGACAGAATAGTTTGTACCACAGCCTTTTTTTGTTGTTCCTCATTGATTCTTGAAGCATCTCTGTCATTTTGCGGCTTAAAGTAGTCAATATGGAATCGCAATACATTTCTGTCGTCGATGGCATGAGTAATCGTATAAGCATGCAGTTCTTTTTCAAAAATATCCTTCGTAGTTGTATAAGAACCGATTGTTCCATCAATTTGCTTGTAAGTTGCGTTTTCTTCAAAAATAGGTGTGCCAGTAAATCCAAACAGCTGAGCCTTTGGGAAAAAGTTTTTGATTGCTTTATGGTTTTCTCCAAACTGTGAACGATGGCATTCATCAAAGATAATTGCAATTCTGCTATCTTTTAAAGGCGCCAATCTTTCTTTGTATGTGAGCTCACCTTTTTTCTTTTTCTCTTTACTCCGCTTATTATCGTCGTCAAGCGCCAAACCTAACTTTTGGATGGTCGTTACAATAACTTTATCTCGATAGTCCTCCGAAACAAGTCTTTTTACCAAAGTTTCCGTATTGGTGTTTTCTTCCACACATCCCTCTTGGAACTTATTGAATTCCTCTCTGGTCTGTCGGTCAAGATCCTTTCTGTCTACCACAAAAAGACATTTTGCTATGTTGCGATTATCTTTTAACAAGGTAGATGCCTTAAAAGAGGTAAGAGTTTTACCACTTCCTGTTGTATGCCAAATATAGCCATTTCCTCTGTTTTGCTCTATGCAATCCATAATGGCTTTAACCGCATAAATTTGATATGGTCTCATAATCATCATTTTCTGTTCACTTGCTACTAAGACCATATATTTGCTAATCAGCTCACCCAAAGCACATTTACGCAGCACAGCCTCAGAAAAATCGTGCAAATGGGTAATTTTTTTATTATCCTTATCGGCAAATTGATATACAGGTAAAAAGCGTTCATCAGCATCAAAAGCAAAATGCTCTTTGTTATTGTTGGCAAAATAGTAGGTATTACTTTCATTGCTGACAATAAAAAGCTGCATGAAACAGAGCAAAGAATTTGTATATCCATTTCCCGGATCATTTTTATAATCAACAATCTGCTCCATTGCTCTTTTAGGAGTAATTTGGAGCGACTTTAATTCAACCTGTACAACAGGAATGCCATTGATAAGAATAATAACATCGTATCTATGATGACTATTTTCTGTATTAATACGAAGCTGATTAATTACCTCATACTCGTTTTTGCACCAATCATTCGTATTTACAAGGGTGTACTGTAGGGGTGTATCATCATCCCTTTTAAATGTGTTCGTTTCTCTCAAGATTTTTGCCGCTGAAAACACATCCGGTGTAATGATGCTTTCTTTCAATCTTGCAAATTCAGAATCACTTAATCTAACCCTATTAAGTTCTTGAAAATGCTTTCTAAAATTTTCTTCTAAAGAAGCTTTATCTTTAATATCTTCTCGATATATATACTTTAACTCTTTAAGTTTTTCAATAAAACTCAGTTCAATTTGTTTTTCGTTCTTCATATTGCGACACCTTTCACTTAGTTGTTTTCTCTAATAAATCTATCAATTCCTGATCTAAATTATTTTTCCTGCAAAGTTCTGCCAAAGCGTGTCTTGCAATCTGATTGGGTTTTGATTTATTGTTTTCCCATCTATTAACTGAAGTGAATCCCATATGTAATTCTCTTGCTAATCCTTCTTGAGATAAACTCAGTTGGGAACGAATATTTTTTATAACTTCAGAAATTTCCATAGTACAGTTCTCCCTATTCGTTTAAACTTATACATAGTATATTATATCATAAGCTATAGCGAATTGTAAACATCTTATAACCGTTTGAAATTTTTTGTGTTTTCATATATAATTTAGGAACAAAACAAGTTTTTTATGTCGTTTAATTAATAGAGAGCATACTCTCTGGAAAGGAGGCAAAAAAAATATGCCAATATTACTAAAAAGAAAAAACGGCGAAATCACGCCGTTTCGCAATGCAGAATATATTTCTGCGTTCTATTTCATCCCCAAAAGCATTTTGGATAAGTGCGGAGAAGAAATAAACAGTATTCCAAGAAATCCAAGAAAATTGCTTCGAGATCCTCGTGCTATTGAAGTGATAGAAAGTGATTTGTTTAAGCTTGTAATAATCGACGCTTACGCCTTTATGGTATGGCCTTTTATGGGGCTTGGCGCAAAAAGGGAGATCTATTCAGGATATGAACCGTCTTGGAGATATGCGCACGCAGCTTCTATTTGGATTAAAGGAATGGAAGATGAAGGAGTTATCCCTAAGTCACAGGAGATATTAAAAAGTAGCAATGTAGACGAAGACCTCGGATATATATCCGAAGAAGAAATCTCAGAAACATTCACTTGGCTCGTTCCTAAAATAATGGCAAAACACAATATGAATGAGATCATTGCTGTGGCGGCTGAATATCGCTGCTTTGAAGATTTTGATTACCGAAAGAGCCGACAAAAAATTGATTTTTACCGCGAGTGGTATCATACTCGTGCAAAAATATCCGTTGAATCTCTTGATGAAATAAAAGAAAAATATGCAGAGAATACAGACGGAATGGAGTGGGATATTCCTGATGACAATGTTAATGTTGAGAGTATGGTTTTAGAACCGATTGCAGTCAGCAAATTTTTAGACACGCTTTCTGAAACAGACAGGAAAATACTCACAATGCGAATGGATGATGTTACCCTCGAAAAAATCGCAGAAGAATTAGGTTTCAAAACTCACAGTGCTATTCACAAAAGAATCCGAAAGATTGGCCTGGCTTACGAAAAGTTCAGTGGTGAAGATTTGGGATTCAGTAATAAGAAAATTATCTAACAACACCTATTGATGTATAAATCGGTAGGTGTTCTTTTTATGTGCAGAAGCAGAAAGGAGGTCTTTTTGGTGCAGTACAATCTGATAAAATCACAGCAAATCAAAATTAAGAATACCCTATGTATGCAATGCGGACACCAAAGCTGTTTGATGATAAGTAGTGGTGTCTGCCCTGTTTTCGCAAAAACCAACCCCAAAATCATTAAAATTAAGGAGGACAATCACAATGAAAAAATATAAAGAAACATATATCATCGGTGTTGACCACGGCTATGGAAATATGAAAACGGCTAATTGCTGTTTCCAGACAGGTGTGACCGTATATGAAAAAGAACCAATTTTCAAAGATAACCTGCTTGTTTGGAATAACAAGTATTATCTTATCGGTGCAGAGCATAAGGAGTTTTCAGCAGATAAAATGCTGGATGAGGATTATTATATTCTTACGCTTGCCGCAATCGCACGAGAGCTGAATATTGCAAAAATCTATTCTGCTGATGTATTGATTGCCGTCGGGCTTCCGCTGACTTGGGTAAGCGAACAGCGAGAAGAATTCAAACGATATTTGCTGAAGAACGAAACAGTTGACTTTAATTTCAAAGGCAAGGATTATCATATCCGCATTGTCGGTGCAGATGTTTACCCACAGGGATTTGCCGCTATTGTCAATCACTTATCCGATTTTTCAGGTGTAAATATGCTCTGCGATATTGGCAACGGCACGATGAATATTATGTTCGTCAATGATAAAAAACCGAACCCCCACCGCTGTTTTACCGAGAAATTTGGAACACACCAGTGTATGCTCCATATCCGTGAGAATCTAATGAGAATTCATCACGCAGAGCCGCCCGAAGAAATGATTACCCGTGTGCTTCGTTTCGGCACAGCAGATATTGACAGCGACTATCTGAAAACAATAACCAATACTGCAAAAGAGTATGCGGAAGGTATTTTCCGCATACTGCGTGAACACGGCTACGATTCAAAACTGATGAAGCTGTATATTGTCGGAGGAGGCGGTTGTATGATCCGTAACTTTGCCGAATATGACGAAAGCCGTATTACTGTAAACGATGATATTTGTGCTACTGCTAAAGGTTATGAACGAATGCTGGAAATGAAATTGATTAAAAATGGCGGTGTGTTATGAGTATCAAACGAATGAGCCTTAGGTTTAACTTGGATAACGAAGCTGACCGCAAGGCTTGGGAGCTTTTGCAAAACCTGTCCGGTTCAAAAAACAAAGCCATAATTTCGGCAATCAATGGGTATTTCGAGCAGGATAATAATTTAGCTGAGATAGTAAGGGAAACTATAGCAGAATGCTTGCGGAACATATCGGTAGTACAGGCACAAGCCGATCCGACAACTGAAATACTGTCCGAAGAAGAAAACGAACTTATGGATTCCCTCGATATGTTTCTCGGTGAATGACGGCATCAGAGTAGTGCCGCTTTTTTATGCTCTGAAATTCACTGTGGCATCATTTTGGCATCAAATCAAAATTAAGCATTCCTATAGAACATGAAATTTGACAATAAAAAAATCTCCCAGTATGATGTAAGAAAGTTTGGCGACTTTTAAATACATCAAAACAAAGGAGATTTTTAGCAAATGAAAAAGAAAAACCATTCCAACGAAAAAATTGAAGCAATCACATTCAAAACCTTAATTGTCGGAGTTGATATAGCAAAGCATAACCAGTGGGCAAGATTTGTGGACTGCCGTGGTATCGAACATAATAAGGCTCTTAAATTTGAAAATAACAGAAATGGTTTCAATACAATCTTAACAAGGATTTACGAAATCTGCAAGAATGAAGATTTTAACAAGATTATAGTGGGGATGGAGCCAACCGGACATTACTGGAAGGCATTTGCAAATTTCCTGTTGAAGCAAGCGAAAATCACGGTTGTGCTGGTAAATCCGTATCATACCAAAAAAGCAAAGGAACTGGATGATAACAGCCAGACAAAATCAGATAAAAAAGATGCCCTGACTATTGCAAGGCTAGTGAAAGACGGTCGATATTTTGAAACCTATCTTCCGCATGATGTTTATGCAGAACTGCGTGGACTGACAACAAGCAGGCATAGTATGAATAAGAGAAAGAAATCCATTGTCAATACGATTACAGCTGTATTGGATGAATATTTCCCGGAGTTTATAAGTGTGTTCAAACATCCATTCAAAGGGAAAGCATCTATGCACCTTCTAAAAGTGTGCCCTATTCCTAAATTTATATTGGAACTGGGGGAAGAAGGCGTATTGGAAGAAATCAAAAAAGCAGTGAAAAAGACGGTTGGCAGAAAAAAGGCTGCACAGCTGGTAGCGGCTGCACAGGACAGCATAGGCGTTGATTATGGTGAATATGCGGCACGCTTTAAAATACAGCAATTGATGGAAGAATTGGAATTAATAATAAGTCAGTTAGCAGCATTAGAAACAGAAATGGAAGAAGCATTGAAGAAAACAGAAATATCTGAGTATCTGCTGAGCATAGACGGAATGGGAGTTGTTTCTTTGGCAACCTGTTTGGGAGAACTGGGGAATCCGTTACGCTTTGAGGATACAAGACAGATGAGCAGATTCGCCGGCTATAATCTAATCGAAGACAGTTCCGGAAAAAACAAGAGTGGAACATGTATCTCAAAGCGAGGCAGAAAAAATCTGCGAAGTGTGCTGTATCAGATTTCACTTACTATGGTAGCAACCAATCAAGAGATGCGTAAACTTTATGATTATCTGAAAACAAGGGAAAATAATCCGTTGAAAAAGATGCAGGCACTAGTAGTTGTAAGCAAAAAGGTGCTTACACTTATATTCACATTGTCCAAAAAGAAAGTTTATTATGAAGGGGAACGTGTCTTTGGAAGTTATAGAAAGAGCCAGCTACAAGCGGCTTAATAGAATTATAGTGCCGATACAGGTGCAGGGATAAGGAGGAATCCTCCATCAGCCCAATGAGGCAGTAACAAAGCAAAAGTCTACCCTGTACCTTTATCCATAAAACAGAATGAAGGAATGTAAGGACATGGATCCAGCGAGAACTGATAGGGTAAGTGTATGGATAAACAAGGCAATTGATCTGTTAACTAATGAATTGATACTTGAAAAGGTATTGAGATAAATAACAAAAATATATCGGGAGATATATTGACAAATTTCAAATTTTGAGATAGGAGGAACAATAATATGAAAAAGAAACTGAGCGTACTTCTCGCTATGAGCGTTATCTGCGTGGCGGTGCTGGCAGGATGCGGTAAGAGCGAAGGACCAAAGACGATCAATGACACAAAGAAGGAAGAGACGAAGGGCTCCGGAAAGCTTGCCGAAAAGCAGGAGATGACATTTATCCTGAACAATGAGCCGGATACGATCGACCCGAATGTAACAAGTAACTCTTTTGCAGTACCATTTCTTGTAAACTGTTTTGAAGGGCTTGTAACTTATAATGAAGAGGGAGAGATTGAGCCAGGAAATGCGGAAGAATGGAAATCGAATGATGACCTTACGGTTTGGACTTTCCAATTAAGAGATGGTTTGAAGTGGAGTGACGGAAGTGCACTTACAGCAAAGGACTATGTATATTCTGCGCTTCGTGTATTGACACCTGAGACTACTGGACAGTATGTAAATATGATTTCTGATTATGTAGTAAATGCACAGGAATACTATGATGGCAAGGTATCGGCAGAGGAAGTTGGAATTAAAGCGGTGAATGATACGACACTGGAATTCACATTGAAGGCTCCATGTCCGTATTTTGTTGACCTTGTTAGTATGTGGGTATATTTCCCGGTTCAGGAGGCTACGATTGCAGCTAATGGTGACAAATGGGTGACAAAAGCAGAATCTTATGTAGGAAACGGACCTTTCAAGATTACGGAAATGAAAACTGGTGAGAGCATGACTCTTGAAAAAAATGAGAATTACTGGGGAGCTGATGATGTAACTTTAGAAAAACTTACATATCGTTATATCCTTGATACATCTACTTCTTTAACGGCTTATGAAGGTGATGAAGTAGATGGTGTAAGAATGATTCCGTCCAGTGATATTGCTCGTTTGAAGGCAGAGGATACCGGATTCAAGACAGCGCCAAGTTATGGTACGGTATACTATAACTTTAACTGTTCTGTGGCTCCATATGACAATGTACTTGTAAGAAAGGCATTGAACCTGGCGGTTGACCGTAAAGAGATTATCAATAACGTAGCGCAGGTAGATGGAACACCAGCTTACAGCTTCATGGCTCCGGGATATGTGGTAGATGGAAAGGATGTAACAGAAGGACGTTCTGATTTTGATCTTTCTGAGACGGCAGATGTGGAAGCTGCAAAGGCGGCACTTGCAGAAGCCGGATATCCAAATGGAGAAGGTTTCCCGGTAGTAAAATTATCCTATTACTCTGATGATAATGTGAAGAAAATTGCGGAAGCAATCAAAGAAATGTGGGAAACAAATCTTGGCATTAAAGTAGAGGTAAGCTCTGCTGAGTGGGCTGTGTTCTATGATGCAGTACAGAGCGGTAACTACGAAGTGGCAGCAATGGGCTGGAGTGCGGATTATGTAAACCCAATGAGCTTCTTGCCATTGCTTTATACAAATGATGTAACGAACAATGCTTTCTACAGTAATCCGGAATATGATGCATTGGTAGACCAGATTAAAGTAGAAAAGGATTCTGCGAAGTTTGCAGACTTAGTACTTCAGGCAGATGAGCTTGTATCCGCAGATTATCCGGTATTAGGATTGTACTACAAGTCCAATACTTATTTATTGAAAGATTACATCGAAGGTGTATATATGACATCTTCAGCTAATATTTACTTCAAGAATGCGAAGGTAATGGAGCATTAATAAAAAGTTGTTAGAATAAAATGGTTGATTATCTCAAAAAAGCCTTGATTTACGGGCATACAAGCAGGATTTCAAGCTGAATTTACTACCAATTTACTACTTTTGAGGGAAAGAGCCTTGATATGCCGCCCGGAACCCTGCCAGCCCAGCCACCAGCACACAGCATTGAGAAAGAATAAATGAAAACTGAATACGACGCAAACGCGGCGTTTCTCTATCCCTACACGGGAGAACAGGAACGCCGCTTTTTTTATGCCCTCATGTTACGCAGTAGGGGCAAAAAGAGCCTTGCTATATGCGGCTTTGCGGGCGCACTTTTGCCGGGGACAGGGATTTATACCTAACCCCGGCAAAATGGCGTTCTATCGCGTAACAAATCCACAACCAAAGGAGTGATGAAGCTATGGCAGTTTTCCGAGTGGAGCGCAACAAGGGCTATACCGTTATGAGCAACCACCATTTACGCAACAAGGAACTGACCTTAAAGGCAAAGGGGCTTTTGTCGCAAATGCTTTCCCTGCCCGAAGATTGGGACTACACCCTTTGTGGGTTACACGCCATTTTCTTCTTGCAGGATTTGAGTGTATATGGTAAAATGTTTTTGTCGAAATAGACAAGAGCAAGGCGTGCCGTCCTCAAAAGCGGCATTACTTTGCTCAACACTGTGGCTCATTCCGCATGGATCGTAACCCACACTTTATTGACCAAATGCTACTCCCTGCACCAACGCTGGAAAGTTCCATGGGCGACGCCCAGTTCCTTGGCGGCCGCCCTGCCGGACAATTCCCCCCTACGCCACGCAGCCATGACAGAGTCGTAGTTCGCACCCCGATCCTTGAACTTCCGTCCGAAGTAGATGCCTCTGGCCTTCGCTGCTGCAATGCCTTCGGCCTGTCGCTGGCGCTTGAACTCCCGCTCCGTCTGGGCCACGTAGCTCAGGAGCTGGAGCACAATATCCGCTACCAGCGCCCCGGTCAGATCCCGGCCCTCCCGGGTGTCCAGCAAAGGCATATCCAATACGACAATGGCCGCCTTCTTCTCCTTTGTCAGGCTGGCCCACTGCTCCAAAATCTCCTCGTAGTTACGCCCCAGACGATCAATGCTCTTGACAACCAGCACATCGCCGGGCTTCAGCATTCCAACCAGCTGGAGGTAGAGCGGACGTACAAAATCCTTGCCGGACTGTTTTTCTATGACAATGTA